>CBJMI02800__coassemble_430_pt1 | contig 90459 bp, 75 predicted proteins | sample CBJMI02800__metabat2_low_PE_003 | metagenome-assembled genome bin CBJMI02800
CCCAAGATCAACCACTCGCCAAGTCAACCATGATCAAGTGCGGTTGCAGTACTAGTACTGCCAGGGTTCTTCTACCCGGGTTCGACTCACCGGCTCCGCCTCGTCCTTCGTGGTGACTGACGCGGGCCTGGTCCGGCCGGACGGGACGCCGCACCCGGTGGCTGTGACCTCCAGGTCGTCCTCGGTCGGACCGCCGTCCACGGGGCACGGGCGCCCCCGCCACTGATCAGCCCGGATGAATTACCGGCGGTGCGGCGCCTCCACCGGTGTGTACGGCCGACCGATCGGGTACCGGTGGTCAGTCCATTCCGTCCGCCTCACCGTCCGGCCCGCACGGCCCAGACCCGGAGGTCCGCATGTCCACCGACTCCAGCGCGCGGAGCTGCCCGTTCGACTTCGCCGAAGCCCTTGAGTTCGACCCGATCCTCCGGCAGCTCATGAACGACGCACCGGTCAGCCGCATCCGCCTGCCCTACGGCGAGGGGGAGGCTTGGCTGGTCACCGGGTACGACGACGTACGCACAGTCACCACTGATCGGCGTTTCAGCCGCCACGCCATCGTCGGCCGGGACTTCCCGCGCATGACTCCCGAGCCGATCGTCCAGGCCGAGGCGATCAACGTCATGGACCCGCCCGCCAGCGCCCGCCTGCGCAGCCTGGTGTCCAAGGGCTTCACAGCCGACCACATCGAGCGGATGAGGGACCGTACCCAGCACGTGGTGAACGAGCTGCTGGACCGGATGCGGGACCAGGGTCCCCCCGCCGACCTGATGGAGCACCTGGCCCACCCGCTCCCGCTGATCACGATCTGCGAGGTCCTGGATATCCCCGAGAGCGACAGCGCACAGCTGCGCGCCAACGCCCGGACGATGATGAACATGGACCTGGACAACAAGCCGGACGCGGTGCGAGCCAAGGCCGACCTGCGGGCGTACTTCGCCGAGCTGACGGCCGAACGGCGCAGGAACCCCGGTGACGACCTGATCAGCGCGCTGGCCACGGCCCGGGACGGGGACGAGGTCCTCGACGAGCAGGAACTGACCGTGATGGCCATGGTCCTGCTGATCACCGGCCAGGACACCACGACGTACCAGCTCGGCAACCTCTCGTACACCGTCCTCACTCGGCCGGACGTGCGCGCCGTCCTGCGCGAACGGCCCGAGATGCTCACCCAGGTGATCCATGAGATGCTGCGGCTCATCCCGTTCCGCAAGGGCGTCGGCATCCCCCGGGTGGCGCTCGAGGACGTGGAGCTGAGCGGGGTGACGATCCCGGCGGGGGACATCGTGCACGTCTCGTACCTGACCGCCAACCGGGACGCCCGCAGGTTCGAGCGGCCCGACGAGCTGGACCTGGAGCGGACCAGCCCGTCCCACATGACCTTCGGCTGGGGCGCGCACCACTGCCTCGGCGCACCGCTGGCCATCACCGAACTCGAAGTCGCCATCGGGACCCTGCTGGAGCGCTTCCCCAGGATCGCGCTGGCGAAGCCGGCCGCGGAGCTGGCGTGGAACACCTCGTCGATCTGGCGCTATCCGCTCGGGCTGCCGGTCACCTGGTGACGGCGCCGCACGCCCCGGCGCTCGCCCGCCGACACCTCGCTTCCGGCTCACCGCGCACCTCGGCACGCACCTCGCAGTGTGCGGGTCGAGGTGCGTGCCGGACCCACCTTCCATAGATTGGGCTGACGTGGCCCGAACCGACTCGCGGTCGGCGCAACCACCCGCTCAGCGAGCATCCGATCCTCGCTCTGCCGACTCGTCCGCCGCGATGTCGGGCCCCGCCCGGTGAGTCCCGCCGCCGCGCCGGTCCCCATGCGTCCGGCTACAGCGGCTGCCGTCGAGTGCTGGAACTCCCCGCCTCGCCGGGGGCTCACCGGGAACTCCGCCCGTCTGGAGGAAGTCCCATGGCCGTTCTGTGCAAGCCGGCGATAGCTGTGCCGGAGAACGTCATCACCAACGAGGAAACCCTCGAACTGGCACGCAGGCTCCACCACGACCATCCCCAGCTCGATCTGGCGTTGCGCCTCATCAAGAACACCGGGGTGCGGACGCGGCACCTGATCCAACCCATCGACGTGGTGCTGAAGCACCCGGGCTTGGACGAGCGCAGCGCCATCTTCGAGGCGGAGTCCAAGGCCCGCGTCCCGGAGGTGGTGATCAGGGCCCTCGAAACAGCCCAAGTGGAGCCGTCCCAGATCGACCTGATCGTCTACGTGTCGTGCACCGGCTTCATGATGCCGTCGCTCACGGCGTGGCTGATCAACAAGCTGGGCTTCCGGCCGGAGACCCGGCAGCTGCCGATCGCGCAGCTGGGCTGTGCGGCCGGCGGCGCGGCGGTGAACCGGGCTCATGACTTCTGCTCGGCCTACCCGGGCGCCAACGTGCTGATCGTGGCCTGCGAGTTCTGCTCGCTGTGCTACCAGCCCACCGACCTGGGCGTGGGGTCGCTGCTGTCCAACGGCCTGTTCGGCGACGGGCTCGCCGCCGCCGTGGTCCGGGGCGAGGGTGGCACCGGGATCCGGCTGGAGCGCAACGGCTCGTACCTCATCCCGAACACCGAGGAGTGGATCTCCTACGCGGTCCGCCCCACCGGATTCCACTTCCAGCTGGACAAACGGGTGCCAGGGACGATGGAGCCGCTCAGCCCGGCCCTGCGTGCGGTCGCCGAGCAACACCAGTGGGACGTGGGCATGCTGGACTTCTACATCATCCACGCCGGTGGTCCACGGATCCTGGACGACCTGAGCCGCTTCCTGAAGGTGCCGCCCGAGGCGTTCCGCTTCAGCCGAGCAACCCTCACGCAGTACGGCAACATCGCCAGTGCGGTCGTGCTCGACGCCCTGGCCAGGATGTTCGACGAGGAGTCGGCCCTCGACGGCCACCACGGGCTGATGGCCGGGTTCGGCCCGGGTATCACCGCCGAGATGTCCCTGGGCACCTGGGCCTCGCCCGGTTCCTGACCACGAAGTCGAACCGTTCCCCCATCCGATCGTTCGTCCGGCCGCCGGCACACCCCTGGCGGCCGGCCCGGACGGGAGCCGGTCCCCGCGCCGCCGGAGCACGACGCGGGGACCGGCTCCCGCCCTCGCTCCGGGCTCTGGAGGTGCCTGTGAAGACCGAAGACGCGACCCCCGGGAACCCTGTTCCCCCCGCCCTACCGCGACGACCGCTGCTGGCGGCGGCCGGACTGATGCCAGTGCTGGCCGGTCTGGTGGGGGCTGCGTGCACGGGGTCGGCCGCGGCCCATGGTTCGGGCGGCATGGGGCCCGCCCCCACCCCGGTGACCACCAGCGAGGCGGACTGGAGCGACGTCGTGCGCGCTCTCGGCCGCCCGGGCGGCCTCATCCGCTCGACGTACCACCACACGCCCTTCCCGCGGCACGACCTGCACGTGGTGAGTCGCGGCGTCGTCATCACCCCCGGGCTCGCGCTGGGCTCGCACGCCTCCTTCGCCCGGTACAACGACGGCAGCACCCTGATGATGGGCGACCTGGTGGTGACCGCGGAGGAGCTGCCGGCGTTCACCGACGCGCTCCAGGCTCAGGGGATCGCCCTGACCGCCCTCCACAAACACCTGCCGGGGCAGCGGCCGGAGATCTGGTGGACCCATGTCTGCGCACACGGCCACGACGCCGTGGCGCTGGCCCGCGGCCTGCGGACCGCGCTCGACCGCACCGGCACGCCGGCACCGCGCCTGCACCGCCCGCACCGACCGCACCGACCCCTCGATCTGGACACCGCAGGCATCGACGCCGCTCTGGGTGCTGCGGGCAACAGCAGCGAGGACGTCCATTCGTGCATCTTCCTCCGCCGCGAGACCGTCGTCGACGAGGGGCACGTCCTGCCACCCGGCCTGGGCGCGACCTCGGCCTTCAACTTCCAGCCGCTCGGCCGGGGACGGGCCGCGCTCAGCGGCGACCTCGCCATGGTCGCCACCGAGGTCCAGGAGGTCCTCGCGGTGCTGCGGCGGGGAGGCATCGAACTCGTCGAGCTCCACAACCACGGCCTGACGGACGAACCGCGCCTCTTTTTCACCCACATCTGGGCCGAGGGCGATGCCGTGGACCTGGCCAGACGGGTCCGCCCCGCGGTCGCGGCCACCAATGTCGTACCGGCCACCACCTGACTGACCGGTGGGGATTCCCGGCCTTCCCCGTCGGGCCCGACGTGTGTCGGGCCCGACGCGCGCGGCCGGACGCCCGGCGCCCCGCGCCGGGCGCTCGCCGCCGCACGAAGTGGCCGCCGGACGTCCCGGGAACGCCGGCCGCCCCGGGTGCCGGGGTTCACGCGCGGATGCGGTCGCGGTGCAGAGCGCGCGAAGCCCGCTGATACTGAGCCAGCGGGGCGGTTACCGAGCGCGGCGCGAGCCGCACGGTCAGTCACCGCCAGGCCCGCGCCCCGTCACGTGCGCGGCAGCCGCTGGGCGGGGCGGCCGGCGACCACGGCCGGCGACCATCTGCCCGGCGGCACACCGACCGCCGGGTCCCGGACAGAAAGACCGAGGATGCTGAACCGACGAGACCTCCTCAGGGCCGCCACCATAGGCGGCCCGGTGGCCCTCCTCCCATGGGGGGTCATCCCCGGCCTGGCCCAGACCGCGCCAGCCGCACTGCCGACCGCTCAGGCCAGCTCGAGGCACAGACGGCGGGCCGCCCGGATCGTCCCCTTCGCGCACGCCATGCAGGTGCCCCCGGTGCTGAGTCCGGTGTCGCGGACGGATTCCTCGGACCTGTACCGACTTCGGATGGCCGAGACCGAGGTGGAGATCGTCAAGGGGCTGCTGACCACCGTCCGGGCCTACGGCGGCTGCTTCCCCGGTCCGACCATCCGGGCGGTCAAGGGCCGGGAGGTGGTGGTTCAGCAGACCAACGACCTGGACGTGCACACCTCCGTCCACCTGCACGGCGGCCACGTCCGGTCGCAGTACGACGGCCTGCCGATGGCCTTCGTCGAGCCCGGCGAGACCCGCGAGTACCGCTACCCCAACGAACAGGTGGCCGCCTCGCTCTGGTACCACGACCACGCGCACGGGCTGGAGGCCGAGAACGTCTACCGCGGCCTGGCCGGCGCCTACCTGCTCAGCGACCCGCACGAGAGCGGACTGCCGCTGCCCAGCGGCGAGTACGACATCCCGCTGCTGATCCGGGACGCCCGGATCGAGACGGACGGCAGGCTGGTCTACACCGACCCGTACGAGTGCCCGCACATGCTGGTCAACGGCAAGGAGCGGCCCTACTTCGAGGTGGCGGCGCGCAAGTACCGGCTGCGGGTCTTCAACGCCTCGCCCAACCGCCACATATCGCTGCGCTTCGCCGACGGCACGCCGTTCACCCAGATAGCCTCCGACGGCGGACTTCTCGCCGGCCCGGTGGAGCTGCACGAGCTGACCCTGGCCGGCGCGGAACGCGCCGAGATCGTGGTCGACTTCGCCCGCTACCCGGTCGGTGAATCGGTGGTGCTGGAGAACACGGCCGCGCTGGAGACCGAGCGGCCCGAGGTGCTGCGCTTCGACATCACCCGGACGGCCGAGGACCGCAGCCGGATACCGGACGTCCTGGCGACCCTGCCGCCGATCCCGGAGGCGACGGTGCACCGGGAGTTCTGGATGACGACCTTCCCGGACACCAGGATCAACGGGCGCAAGTACGACCCGGACCGGACCGACGTGCGGACCACCGTCGGCACCAGCGAGATCTGGACGATCCACAACCACCTCACCCGCCGGCCGGCCGGGGTCTTCCACGCCCCCCACTCCTTCCACACCCACCTGGTGCGGTTCCGCGTGCTGGACCGTGACGGGGAGCCGGTCGGCCCGGCCGAGGCAGGGCTGAAGGACACCGTCGCGATCCATCCGGGCGAGACCGTCCGGATCGCCATGACCTGGGGCGACTACCCTGGCGAGTACGTCTACCACTGCCACCACCTGGTGCACTCCTCGCACGGCCAGATGGGCCGGATCGACGTGCTGCCCTCGGCACCGGAAGACCGCGCCCAGGAGTCGGCCGAGGCCTTCGCCCGCTCCTCCCCGTCCTCGTAGTGCGGGGCGGGGGCAGCGCTGCGTTCACGCCCCGCGATCCCGCCGCGTGGTCGGGCGGCAAACCGGCCACCGGGCCGGGTGCCCCGGCGTTCGCCGAACCCGGAGTCCGTCTTCGAACTCCTCTCGTCCGCCCGGAGGCGGGAGTTCGAGGACGGATCCTAGGCCGCGCCGAGGGCCCAGCCCTCGGGGTCGGTCCAGGCGGCCAGGGTGCGGCGGCTCTCGAAGCGGCGCTCGCGGCCGGTCAGGGGGTCGGTGAACTCGACGACGGAGGAGAGCAGCTGGAGCGGCCGACGGAAGTCGTCCGGGGCCGGTTCGGTCAGCACCACCGGGTAGACCGGGTCACCGAGGATCGGCACGCCGAGCCCGCACATGTGCAGCCGCAGCTGGTGGGTGCGTCCGCTGAGCGGGCGGAGGCGGTAACGGGCGAGGTTGTCGCGGTGTTCGAGCAGGTCGATCCCGCTCTCGCTGTTCGGCGGGGCGTCGACCTCACGGGCGGCGATCACGCCCCGTTCCTTGACGATGTGGCTGCGGACGGTGCGGGGCAGGCTCAGCGCCGGGTCGTAGGGGGCGACGGCCTGGTACTCCTTGCGGACCAGCCGGTCGCGGAAGAGCGTCTGGTAGGCGCCGCGGTCCTGCGGCCGGACCACGAACATGGCCAGGCCGGCGGTGAGCCGGTCGAGCCGGTGGGCGGGGCTGAGCGCGGGCAGGTCGAGGGTGTGCCGCAACCGGGACAGCGCCGTCTCGACGACGTGCCTGCCGCGCGGGGTGGTGGCCAGGAAGTGCGGCTTGTCGACGACCACCAGGTGCTCGTCCCGGTGCAGTACCTCCAGCTCGAACGGGACGCGGACCTCGTCCGGCAGGTCCCGGTAGAACCACAGGTGCGCGCCGGGCCGGAAGGGCGCGTCGGGCGCGACCGGCCCGTCCTCGCCGACGATCTCCCGCCCGTGCAACGCCGCGTCGATCCGCTCGGCCGCCACGGTGGGCAGCCGCTCGACCAGGTGGGCACGAACGGTCGGCCAGGGCCCCTCCGCCGGGAGCCGCAGGTGCACCGGGTCCACGCCGTTGCGCTGCGGGAGGGGGGAGGCCGGGCGGCGGCTCTTGCGTCTCATCTCGCGCCCCAGCCTAGTCGGGTCCGCCCGGCCGTCTCCCGTCCGAGGTGCCGCCTGCGGGGGCACGGACCAGAGTGGACCATAGGCCCGCTCTGCCCTGGAGGACGCGTGACCGCCGACGACGGCCCGGCCGGTGTGCCGCCGCTCCATCTGCCGCGACGCACCCGGCTGCTCCTGTACGGCGCCATCGTGCTGCTGGTCGGCGCGGTCGTGGCCGATCTGGTGACCGGCCCCGGCACTACGCTCTCCCCCGTCCTCGCGGTGGCGCCGGTGCTGGCCGGAGCGACCACCCGGACGGCCCGGGTGCCGCTGATCGCCGGGGCGATCGCCGTCCTCGCGGTCGGGCTGCTGGAGACCACCAACACCGACCTACCGACCGAGGTGCACGTCACCGCGCTGATCACGGTGCTCGCCGCGACGTTGGCCAGCGCCGCCAACGTCGTCCTGGTGGCGGCCCGGGAGCGGCAGCTGTACCAGGTCCGGACGGTGGCCGAGGCGGCGCAGCGGGCCCTGCTGCGACCGCCCGCCGGGCGGATCGGGCCGCTGCGGCTGGCCGTGCGGTACGTCGCGGCGGCCGCGGAGGCACGGATCGGCGGGGACCTGTACGCCGTGGTGGAGACGCGTTTCGGGGTGCGGATCCTGCTGGGGGACGTGCAGGGACACGGGCTGCCGGCGGTGGAGACGGCGGCGGACGTGCTGGGCGTGTTCCGGGAGGCGGCACGGACCGAGCCCGACCTCACCCGAGTGGCGGAGCGGCTGGACGCGGCGCTCTCCGCGCGGTCGGAGGACGGGCGGTTCACCACCGCGCTGCTGCTGGACGTGGCGCCTGACCGGGACACGGTGACGATCGTGAACTGCGGCCATCCCGACCCGCTGCTGCGCCGCGGGGGCAGGGTGAGCGATCTGGAGCCTCCGTTCCCTGCGCCGCCGCTGGGCCTGCTCGGGCTGACCGGAGACGGCTACCCGGCGGGCCGCTTCGAGCCGCGGCTCGGCGACCTGCTGCTCCTGCACACCGACGGCGTGTCCGAGGCCCGGGACGCCGAGGGCCGGTTCTACCCGCTGGCGGAACGTCTGCCCTGCCTGCCCGCGGGGAACCCGCAGGACCTGCTGGACGCCCTGCTCGCGGATGTCCGCGGCTGGGTCGGGGAGGCCGGGCTGGCCGACGACGCGGCCCTGCTGGCGCTGCTCTGGGATCAGTGAGGCCCCGCACCGGCGGCGGGCGACGGGCTGGGGCGCGACTGTCGGTACCGTGTGCCAGGCTTCACGCAGGTCGACGACATGGCGACCGTCCGCCGCGACGGTGCGGACGTAGGGGCCGACGAGGGGAGCGTGTCATGGGTGCGGTGGCGAGCGGGTCGTTCGAGCTGACGGCATTCGAGCCGGTGGAGACGGAGGAGCACGAGGGCGCCTCCTTCGGGCGCGTCAGGATCGCCAAGACCTTCACCGGCGGGCTGAACGGGCGCAGCGAGGTGCGGATGCTGTCCGTCGGCGGCGCGTCGGGCGGGCCCGCCTCGTACGTCGCGGTGGAGCACGTGACGGGCGAACTGGACGGGCGCGCCGGCTCGTTCGTGCTCCAGCACGCGGCCTGGGACACCACCGGGGTGACGATACGCGTGGTGCCGGGCACGGGGGCGGGCGGGCTGGCCGGGATCACCGGCGAGTTCCGGTTGGCCGTCGACGAGTCCGGCACCCACACCTACGTGCTGGAGTACGAGCTGGGCTGACGTCCGCCGCGGCGGGCGGGCGGTGGCTCACGCGCACCGGATCGGCTGGGCCGCCTCCTGGCGCTGGATCGCGCTCCGGACGGCCGTGACGAAGCTCCAGAACAGCGGCAGCGTGTTGGCTGCCGCGTCGGCCCGGGCGTTCCTGGTCGGGGCGAACATCGCGGTCCGCAGCTCGGTGGTCAGCTCCAGCTGGGCGCCCGTGCCGAGCAGTGTGCGGTTGCAGATGTTCTCCGGGTCGTCTCCGGCGAGCTGCTGCTCACGGGAGACGTTCACGGCCCGGATGCCCGCTTCGGCGAACTCCTCCATCAGGTACAGGCGGAGGCCGTGGTTCAGGCCGCCGAGCAGCACTGCCCGGGTACCGGCCTCCAGGCCGGCCGTGGCGGTGGTGCAGCCGTGCAGCGACAGCACGTTGAGGCTGTCGGAGCACATGGCGCGGGCGACGGTGTCGTCGCAGTGGTTCGAGCTGACGTGCAGCGCGCGGTTGCCCGAGGAGCGCAGACCCTCGAACATCCAGTAGTCGTGCACCGGCCCGGTGGCCGGGGTCGGGGCGAGGTCGGCGGGGTGGTAACCGGCGACGGCCAGGCACAGCTGGGAGGTGCCGCCCTCGATGCCGCCGCCGTGCGGGGCGACGACGGTGGTGCGGACGAAGGCCGTACGGCCCTGGCACTGGTCGTCCAGGTGCCGGCGGTAGCGGCGACCGTAGTCCACGCCCTCGACCAGGGTCGGGTCGGCGTAGAGAGCCGCGTTGGAGGGGTACAGGTCGGCGGCGACCCGGGTACGGCCGGTGTTCGGGATCGGAACCATGGCAGGAGGTGGGGGTGTACGGGGCAGGCGAGGCACAACGGCGGAGTGACGCCCGGCTTCAGGTTCACGCCGCTTCGAAGGGGAGTCGGTCGGCCTGATCGTGTGACAGCGGCTCGACGAACGCGCGCCGCGCCGACAGGCATATCTCCACGCTGCCACGATGATGCGATCAGTGCACGATCAGCCTCGGAGGGTGGCGTATGCCCGGTACAGCGACGGCCCGAGCGGTGACGGCCCGGGCGGTGACAGCCCGTACAGCCACGGCACGGACACCGGTGACGGTCGAGGAGGTGGTCGACCGGCTGCGGGAGATCGCGGCGGCCCTGCCCCTCGCCGACGGGGTGGCGGTCTTCAACCGGCTCTACCTCACCGTCACCGAAGCGGTCCGTGACCGGCTCGCGGACGGGTACTTCGCCGACCCGCCGGCGATGGCCGAGCTGGACGCGGTGTTCGCCGGACGGTACCTGCTGGCCGTGGCCGCCGACGGGGCCGGGCAGCAGCCGCCCGCCTGCTGGCGGCCGCTGTTCGCGCTGCGCGCCCACCCGGGCGTGCATCCGCTGCAGTTCGCGCTGGCCGGGATGAACGCCCACATCCAGCACGACCTGCCGCTGGCGGTGGTGGACCTCTGCCGCCGGCGGGGCTGTGAGCCCGCCGACGTCGAGCGGGACTACCACCGGATCAACGGGGTGCTGGCCGAGGTGGAGTCGGTCGTCCGGGAGCAGCTGCTGCCCGGGCCCGAGCTGCTGGACTGCGCCGAGCCGCTGACCCACCTGCTGGGGGCCTGGTCGGTCGAGGCCGCCCGGGAGGGGGCCTGGTCCGCCGTCCGGGCCCTCTGGGAGCTGCGCGGGCTCCCGGCCGCCACCGGGGCTTTCACCGCGGCGCTGGACGGCTCGGTCGGCCTGCTCGGCCATGCCCTGCTGCTGCCGCTGGTGCCGTACGAGCGCTGCGCCGGGAGCACCGGGCAGAACGAGCGGCACGGCAGGAGCGACGACGCCCCCGGCACGACCGCGGCCGCCCGGCTCCCCGAAGCGGGGTGCCGGGCGGCCGCCGGGACGGGCGCGGGCGATCAGGCCCAGCTGGAGTGCAGCGGCTTGCCCTCGGCGTAGCCGGCCGCGCTCTGGATGCCCACGATCGCCTTCTCGTGGAACTCCTCGAGGCTGCTGGCGCCCGCGTAGGTGCAGGAGCTGCGCACACCGGCCAAGATCGAGTCGATCAGGTCCTCCACGCCCGGGCGGGCCGGGTCGAGGAACATCCGGGAGTGCGAGATGCCCTCCTCGAACAGCGCCTTGCGGGCCCGGTCGTACGAGGAGTCCTGGGCGGTGCGGTTGCTCACGGCACGGGCCGAGGCCATGCCGAAGCTCTCCTTGTACTGGCGGCCGTCGGCGGTGGTCTGCAGGTCGCCCGGGGACTCGTAGGTCCCGGCGAACCAGGAACCGATCATCACGTTGGAGGCGCCGGCGGCCAGCGCCATGGCGACGTCGCGCGGGTGGCGCACACCGCCGTCGGCCCAGACGTGCTTGCCGAGCCGGCGGGCCTCGGCGGCGCACTCCAGGACGGCGGAGAACTGCGGGCGGCCGACGCCGGTCATCATCCGGGTGGTGCACATGGCGCCCGGGCCGACGCCGACCTTGAGGATGTCGGCGCCCGCCTCGACGAGGTCGCGGACACCGGCGGCGGAGACCACGTTGCCGGCCACGATCGGGATCTGCGGGTCCAGGCCCCGCACCGCGCGCAGCGCGCTGATCATGCTCTCCTGGTGGCCGTGCGCGGTGTCCACGACCAGCACGTCCGCGCCGGCCTCGATCAGCGCCTTGGCCTTGCCCGCGACGTCACCGTTGATGCCGACGGTGGCGGCGATCCGCAGCTTGCCGTTAGCGTCCACGGCCGGGGTGTACAGGGTCGCGCGCAGCGCGCCCTTGCGGGTGAGGAGGCCGACCAGCTTGCCCTCGCGGTCGACGACCGGGGCGAGCTTGCGGTGGGCCTCGGTGAGCTTGTCGAAGGCCGCGCGCGGGTCGATGTCCTCGTCCAGCACCAGCAGGTCGCGGGACATGATGTCGGCGAGGCCGGTGAAGCGGTCGACGCCCTGGCAGTCGGACTCGGAGACCACGCCGACCGGCTTGTCGTCCTCGACCACCACGAGGGCCCCGTGGGCGCGCTTGTGCAGCAGCGAGAGCGCCTCGGCGACGGTGGCGCCGGGGGTCAGGGTGATCGCGGTGTCGACCACCAGGTGGCGCCGCTTGACCCAGGAGATGACGTCGGCGATGACCTCGGTCGGGATGTCCTGCGGGATGGCGACCAGGCCGCCGCGGCGGGCGACGGTCTCGGCCATCCGGCGGCCGGCGATGGCGGTCATGTTGGCGACGACCAGCGGGATGGTGGTGCCGGTGCCGTCGTTCGAGGAGAGGTCGACACCCTGCCGGGAGCCCACGGCGGAACGGCTGGGGACCATGAAGACATCGTCGTACGTCAGGTCGTACGAGGGCTTGAGGTCGTTCAGGAAACGCATGAATGGGCTCTCTGGCTGGGAGAAATTACACCTCGGGTGCGGGTGCGGCAGGGCCGCCGGGGCGCACTCGGGCGCCCTGCACCCAGCATTCGATTCTCCGTGAGCACCGGCTCAAAAGCCAGTTCGAGGAGCATTGCTGGGGGTGTGCACAAGCCATGATCAATGCTTCGCGCGTAGACATGGACGAACCTCCAAACGCCCTGGCCCGCCCTCCCCCACGTCGGCCTTTCGCCCCGGACCGCGCCGCTCCCGTAGCATTCACGCGGTAACGGCGAGGCGACTGGGAAGCGGCAGCGGGCGTGAGCATCGAGCAGACGGACATCGAACAGGGTCAGAACGAGGAGGAGATCGACTACGGTCCCGGCCTCGACCCCGAGCGGCTGCGGCTCTGCCTGGAGGTGCTCGCGGACCTCGACGAGCTGCACGTCGACCACCCGGACGCGATCACCGTCCGCAAGGCGGTCGGCGGCATATTCCGGACGCTCAAGCAGCGCCGCCGCCAGGAGACCCGGGCCCGCAAGACGGCGAACGACCGCGAGGTCACCGCCCGCACCGCCACCGGCGCCCCGACCCGGATCGACGACGAGACGGCCGGCGCCTTCGGCCTGACCACCGTCACCACCACCGAGATCGCCGGCATCCTGGAGCGGCCGCGCTCCTGCTACACCTGCAAGACCCGCTACGTCGAGGTCGACGCCTTCTACCACAACCTGTGCCAGAAGTGCGCTGTCCTGAACCGCTCCCGCCGGGACGCCCGGGCCGACCTCACCGGCAAGCGCGCGCTGCTGACCGGCGGCCGGGCGAAGATCGGGATGTACATCGCGCTGATGCTGCTGCGCGACGGCGCCCACACCACCATCACCACCCGGTTCCCCAACGACGCGATCCGCCGGTTCAAGGCGATGCCGGACAGCGCCGAGTGGATCCACCGCCTCAAGATCGTCGGCATCGACCTGCGCGACCCGGCCCAGGTGATGGCCCTGGCGGACGAGGTCGCCGCGGACGGCCCGCTGGACATCCTGATCAACAACGCCGCGCAGACCGTGCGCCGCCCGCCGGAGTCCTACCGCGAGCTGGTCAACGCCGAGTCGGCCCCGCTGCCGGCCGGCGAGCTGCCGCAGGCCACCACGATCGGCCGCTTCAACAGCGGCACCGTCGACCTGCCCGCCCTCCCCCGCCAGGCGAGCGGCGGCGAGCAGCGGCTGGCCGCCGAGGACGTCACCTCGCTCGCCCTCGTCACCGGCTCCGCCACCCCGGCCCGGATCGAGGCCGGCACCGCGATCGACGCCGGCGGCCTGGTGCCCGACCTCGCGCCCACCAACAGCTGGGTGCAGACCGTGAGCGAGGTCGGCCCGGTCGAGCTGCTGGAGGTCCAACTCTGCAACTCCACCGCGCCGTTCATCCTGATCAGCCGACTGCGCCCGGCGATGGCGGCGTCCGCGTCGCGCCGCAAGTACGTGGTCAACGTCTCCGCGATGGAGGGCGTGTTCCAGCGCGGCTACAAGGGCGCCGGCCACCCCCACACCAACATGGCCAAGGCCGCGCTCAACATGCTGACCCGCACCAGCGCGCAGGAGATGTTCGAGACCGACGGCATCCTGATGACCGCCGTCGACACCGGCTGGATCACCGACGAGCGGCCGCACCCGGACAAGATGCGGCTGGCCGACGAGGGCTTCCACGCCCCGCTGGACCTGGTCGACGGCGCGGCCCGGGTGTACGACCCGATCGTGCGCGGCGAGGCCGGCGAGGACCTGTACGGCTGCTTCCTCAAGGACTACGAGCGCGGCAACTGGTGACCGCCCGAAGGAGATGACGGCGAAGTGACGACCGCACCGGTGCTCGGCGCCGGGATCATCGTGCCCACCGGGGACGGCCGGGTGCTGGTCGGCCGGCGCACCACGGCCGGCGAGCCGCCGACCTGGAGCCTGCCCGGCGGCAAGGTCGACCCGGGCGAGTCCTTCGAGCGGACCGCGGCCCGTGAACTCGCCGAGGAGACCGGCATCGTGCTGCCCGCCGAGGCGATGCGGGTGCTCGCCGTGCACCTGGACCACGAGCTCGGCCGGCCACGGCTGACCGCCGCCGTACTGGCGCCGCCCAGCCTGGCCGAGGCGGTGGTCACCGAGCCGCACGCCTGCGCCGGCTGGGAGCGCGTCCCGGTGGACGCGCTGCCGGAGCCGATGTTCTACCCGTCCGCGCTGGTCCTCGGCAGCTGGCTGCCCGGGCTCGACGGCGTGCGGCGGGAGGGGACGCACGGCTACCCCGTCGCCCGCTGATCCGCGGGCGGCGGGGTCACCGCGTCACCAACTCCGGTGCGGAGTTCAGCCGTTGCGGGCCGACTCCGGCCCGGTGATCCGCCCGAGAAGCGGCAGCGTGGAGGCGATGATCGCCAGCGATGCGGCCAGCCCGAAGCCGACCAGCCCGAAGTACGTCAGGCCGGGCGACACCAGGTCGTAGCTCATCTGGGCCTTGAGGAACATCGCCGCCGCAGCGAAGCCCGTCCCGATCGCGAGCGCCGACACCGCCAGCAGTGGCAGCGCGCTCTCCAGTCCGACCACCCTGCGCAGCAGTTGCAGTGGCGCGCCGGTCAGTCGCAGCATCGCGAACGGGCGCCTGCGGTCGGACAGTCCGGCCACCACGCTCACCGCGAGGCTGCACCCGGCGATCGGCAGGGTGGTCAGCAGCACCACGTTCGCCAGCTGCCGCCAGCTCTGGAGCTTCTTCTGCCCCTCGGAGGCCCAGTCCTCGGCCAAGCGGAGCTCGTAGGTGGGAAACTCCTTCATGAACAGGGTCCGCAGCTGTTCCTTGGCCGCCTCGGAGCCGTCGGTGGTCGCGTAGAGCATCCGCACCGGGAGCTCGGCCACCTCGGCCCCGGAGATCGCCGCGGCCGGCCACTCGTGCCCGCTGCTGTCCGTCAGGTCGACCAGCCGGTAGGGGTCGACCGCCGCGACGGCGGCTCCGGGCGCACAGTGGCCGACCACGGGGATCCGCGCGAGTTCCGCGCAGTTGACCAGGCTGGGCACCATCCGCCGCTCGCCCTGCTGGAACGCGCCGATCCGGGCCGGGTTGTCGTGGATCAGGGCGATCCCCTGGAACCCGGGAACGGCCCGGGCCCGGGCCAGCACCCGGTCGGGCACGGAGGGCAGCGTGACCGCGTCCTCCTTGTTGCCGAACGGGACGTCCACGATCGCCTTGCGCACCTCGGGGGCGCCGTTCAGCGTGCTCTGGTTGGCGTTGATGGTGCCCATGATGGCCAGGGTTCCGGTGGTCACGAACAGCGCCAGCACCAGGCCGGAGACCGAGCGGAAGCCCGCCCTCGGGTCGTCCGAGAGGCGGCGCATCGCGATCAGTGAGGCCGGCCGGCCGGTCCGCCGGGCCACCGCCTGGGCGGTCGCCATGGTGAGCCACGGACCGGCGGTCATCAGGCCGAGCATCACCAGCACGAAGCCGGTCAGGTACGCCGCGGACTGCCCGTTGGTGGTCGCCGGCTTGCTGCCGACGAAGTAGCCGAGCTCGGCGAGGCCGGCCACCAGCGGGACCAGCCGCCAGGGGCTCGGCGGCTTCGGGGTGACCCGGCGGGAGACCCCGAGCGGCGAGATGGCGACCCGGCGCAGGGCGAACCGGGCCGCGAGCGCCGCCGCCGCAGGCACGCCCAGCACCGTCACCGCGACCTGCGGCAGGGTCAGGCTCAGGTCGGAGGCGAAGAAGCGGTCGCCGGTGAACGGCACCTCGGCCACCACCGGTTTCAGCGCGAAGTACAGGCCGAAGCCGACGGCCGTGCCGATCACCGCGGCCACGGTGGACTCGACGGCCGACATCACCGACACCTGTCCCGGCGTCGCGCCGACCAGGCGCATCGCGGCGTAGCGCTGCTCCCGGGTGGCTGCGGACAGCCGGGTCGCGGTACCGATGAAGATCAGCACCGGGAAGATCAGCGCGGCGGCCACCACGGTGAGCACCAGGACCATCCGGTCGCCGTGCACACCCGCGCCGTAGCAGGCGGACTCGCAGTCGGCGGGCAGCGCGGTGGCGACGCCGGTGACGATGGTGGCCCGCGGCAGCGCCCCGACCTCCTCCACGGTCCGGCCGACGACCACGGCCAGGCTGTCCGGGGAGGGAAGCCCGTCGTCGCCGAGGGTCCCGGCGAGCCGCCCGGGGAAGCGGTCCCCGAGCTCCACGGCCGGGGTGTCGCGCATCAGCTTCTCCAGCGCGGGCGAGGCGTAGTACTCGCCGGGCGCGGGCAGTCGGCTCAGGCCGGGCACCACCGGCGAGTTGGGCCCGGTCGGGGCGAGATCGGCCCGGAAGACGGTCTTGCCCCGGTAGTAGTCCACCCGGGCGCCCCACCAGAGCGGGTCCGCCGAGGTGGCCGCCGTCGCGCCCTGGACGCCCGTGTTCATCCAGACCTGCCGCTCGTTGGCGCGGTCGATCGCGTTCATGCTGGAGAAGGTGGACAGCAGCAGCCCGACCCCGATCGCGACCGCCGCCGCGATCATCAGCAGCCGGGCCACGGCCTCCCGGCCGCCGCTGAAGGCGAGCCTGAGCGCGAAGGGGATCACGGGGCCACCGGTCCGGCGGAGAGCGTACGGGCCTGGCCGTCGCGGACGATCGCCTCGCGGTCGGCGTAGGCGGCGACCCTCGGCTCGTGGGTGACCAGGATGACGGTGGTGCCCTGCTCCCTGGCCGCGGCGACCATCAGCTCCATCACCTGCTCGCCGGTCAGCGAGTCCAGCGCGCCGGTCGGCTCGTCGGCGAACAGCACCTGCGGACGGGCCACCAGGCCGCGGGCGAGCGCGACGCGTTGTGCCTGACCGCCGGACAGCTCACCGGAGCGGCGGTTCTCCATGCCGTCCAGACCGAGCCGGGCGAACCAGGGGCGGGCCTGGGCCAGCGCGGCGCCCCGGCGCACGCCGTTCAGCAGCAGCGGCAGGGCGACGTTCTCCTCGGCCGTCAACTCCGGAACCAGCTGGCCGAACTGGAAGACGAAGCCGAACTGGTCCCGGCGCAGGGCGCTGCGTCGCGCCTCGCTCATGCTGTCCAGGCGCTGCCCGTTGAACAGCACCTCGCCCGCGTCGGGCACCAGGATGCCCGCCAGGCAGTGCAGTAACGTCGACTTGCCCGAGCCGCTGGGGCCCATGATGGCGAGCACCTCGCCGGCTCCGACGGACAGGCTGGCCCCGCGCAGAGCGGGCGTCTCACCGAAGGCGAGGGCGAGGTCGCGGGCCTCGATCACCGGGGTCATGCGCGCACCTCCGCGGCGAGCGCGTCGAGCCGGGCGACCGTGAGGTCGATCCAGCGCAGGTCGGCCTCCAGGTGGAACAGGCCGTGGTCGGCGAGCAGGGCGTCCACCAGCGGTCCGCCGCGGCGCAGTTCGGTGAGTTCGCGCATCCGGCGCAGGTGGGCGGCGCGCTGGGTGTCCAGGTACTGCTCGGCGTCGCGGCCGAGCATCAGGGCCAGCACCACCTTGGTGAACAGCACGGACTGCAGGTTGGGTTCGGGGGCGACCGGGTCCCGGAGCCAGGTCTCGAACTCGGTCGCCCCCGTCTCGGTGATGACGTAGCGCTTGCGCTCGGGCCCGTCGCCGGGTTCGGCCTCACCGGCCATCACCTTGCCGTCGCGGGCCAGCCGGCCGAGGGTCGCGTACACCTGGCCGTACGGGAGGGGCTTGCCCCGGCCGAAGAGGGAGTCGTAGTCGCGCTTGAGGTCGTAGCCGTGACTCGGCTCCCGCTCCAGCAGCCCGAGGAGGGTCAAAGGAACACTCATGGGCAGGACCATACACCAGGGATATACACCGAGTGTATATCTGCGAAGGATACGGAGCTGACCTGGCGAAACGTCAACTCGCTGCACGCGGAGGGCAGGAGGCGGCCGCACGACCGCCCCCTGCTCCGCACCACCGGCCGGAACCCCCACGGTCCGACCGGGCCGACGCCGCGCCCAGGCACGGGGGCGCGACCGGACCCCAGCCTGCCCGCCCCGGGGGCGGCTGCCGAGGGCCGAACGTCCCGGGTGATCAGGGCCCGAGGTGCTACGAACCCGCACCACTCTTGTGCGAGGGGGGCGATCGGGTGGAAATTGGGTGACGAAACCCCGTACGCGCCCGCGTCCTTGAGGAGACCTCAGCGTGTCCAGCACACCCCGCCCGGCCAGGCCCGCGTCGCTCCCGCGGCGAACCGGCCGAGGGCTGCGGCGGGCCTTCGGTGCCCGGCACGAACCGTTGGCCCGCCCCCTCGACCGGGCCCGCGCCCGCGCCTGGCTGCTCACCGTCCTCGGCGGTTTCCTCGCCACCGCCCTCGCCGTCGGCGGAGCGCTGCTGTTCTACCGCTCCACCGCGCCGCAGGCGGACGCCGACCGGGCCCGGCTGCACCGGGTCGACGCCGTGGTGACGGCGGCCGCCGAACACGGCGTCACCACCGGCAGTCGCTTGTCCGGCGGCTACGGCAGCCGGGTCGACGCCGAGGCCTCCTGGACCTACCCCGGAGCCACCCGGCACACCGGCATCGTCCAGGCCCCGCGTGCGGCAACCACCGGAACCGTCGTCCCCATCTGGGTCGACCCCGCCGGGAACGCCAGCACTCCCCCGGTCGACCGCGGCGCCCTCGCCGTCTCCGCCGCCTGTACCGGCACCGGCGCCCTCCTCACCCTGTTCGCCTTCCTCGCCTTCGCCCTGCGCCTGCGCCTGAACGTGCTCGACCACCGCGCCGAGGCGGAGTGGACCGCCGGCTGGGCCCGCCTGGAACCGCTCTGGAGCGGCCGTGCGGGCAACCGCCTGGAGGACTGAACCTCAGCGCCGTCGCGTCCAGGCCGGCGCCGGGTTCGGCCGGGCCGCGTGGTGGGTGAGGGCGGCGACGGCGACCAGCAGGGCGAAGGCCAGGGCCAACGCGACGGGGACGGAGGCGTGGAGGACGAGCAGGGCGCCGAGGAGGGCGCCGGCGAACATCCAGACCGCCGAGGCCAGCCGGCGGGAGCCGGTGAGGTCCGCGGCGAGGGCGGTGAGGGTCATGGTGAGCACGGTGGTGGGCAGGTCCGGGACCTTGAGCGAGCGGGCCACCGCGTTCTGCCCGCCCATGGCGAGGGCCAGCAGCCCGATCAGGGGGTAGCGGGCCGACTCGGAACTGTGGCCCACCGCGGCCGCCAGGAGGACGCTCACGGCGACGAGGACCGCCTGGACGGCGATGGCGACGGTCAACAGGCGGCCCCGGTGGCCGGGCAGGTGCCGGGAGAGGTGGCCGCCGGCCAGGGCGCCGAGCAGGAACGCGGCCAGGGCGGCCAGCGAGGCGGTGGCGGACAGTCCGGGGGCGCCGGCCAGGGCGAAGCCGAGGAACACCACGTTGCCGGTCATGTTGGCGACGAAGACGTGCCCCAGCGCCAGGTAGCTGACCGCGTCCACCACCCCGGTGACCACGGTCAGCACCAGCAGCATCGGCACCAGCGGCCCGTGCTCGGGGTCGACTTTCAGCATCGGGCCTCCCGGAAGGTTCGTGTGACGGTCCTTCCGTTCTACACCGACAGGCCCCGGGGCCCGTCTCCGAACTCCTGTCGTCCGCCCCGCGGACGCGAGTTCGAAGGCAGGCCCTACGCCAGCGCCGGGTTGCCCGGCTCGTCCGACTCGTCGTCCAGGTGCCAGTGGAGGTCCCGTACGCCGGGCTCCAGGGACAGCCGGGTGACGACCTGTTCGAGGGCCGGGGCGACCTGGCCGTTGATCGCCACGGTGGCCCGCAGGCTGGTGGCGTCACCCTGGTCGGTGCGGCGGGCGCGCAGGCCGGTGGGGGCGAGGCCGGAGGCGGCCAGGGCCTGGAGCAGCAGGGCGCGGATGTGGGTCTCGGACTTGCGGTCGCACTCCAGGTGGACGGTGGCCCGGGAGGTGGAGTCCGGGTCGCTGCCGGCCTGCGGGGCCCGGTCGAGCAGCCTCCCGGCGGGGCGCAGCACCAGGTGGACGGCCAGCACGGCGAGGGTGCCGAGGACGGCGAGGTCCAGCTTGCCGGAGGCGGCCAGCACCCCGACGGCGGCCGAGCACCACAGGGTCGCGGCGGTGTTGAGGCCGCGCACGCCGGCGCCGTCGCGCAGGATGACGCCACCGCCGAGGAAGCCGATGCCGGAGACGACGTAGGAGGCGACCCGGGTGGGGCTGCCGGTGTCGCCGACGGCCTCGCTGTACAGGACGAACAGGGTGGCGCCGGCGGCTACCAGGGCGTTGGTGCGCAGGCCGGCCATCCGGGCGCGCCACTGGCGTTCGACGCCGATCAGCGCGCCGCAGGCGACGCCGGTGGCGAGCCGGACCAGGAACTCGACGGTGGTCAGGGTGTGCACGACGGCACCTCCTCCAGGTGGACCGCGAAGGACTCGCGGAGGTCGCGGGGACCGCGGAAAGGGAACGGACGGGTGGCGAGCCGCCGCTCACCACCCGTCCGTGGGAACCGTGACCGGTGGCTCAGTGGTTCAGCGCGGTCTGCACGATCTTGATGATGACCATGATCATCGCGATCAGCAGGTAGGCGCGCAGGGCGCCCATGCCCACCTTGCGGGCGGTGGACATCACCGGACGGCTCAGCGTCTCCAGCGGGGGCATCCGCCAGTCCTCGCGGCCGGTGCGGTCGATCGGGTCCTCCTTGGTGGCGGTGCGGCCGGCCGTGAAGAAGTACCCGGCGACCAGGACGCCCACCACACCGCAGCCGCCCATGATCCACAGGATCGCGTCGGAGCTGATGTCCGGCCAGACCACCGAGGCGGTCAGGATCAGCGAGAGCATCACCAGCACGCCGACCACCGTCGAGGTGAAGGCGTTGGTCCTCGGCCCGTTGACCCAGGGGCCGAGCACGGCCCGGTCGTTGCAGAGCAGCAGCAGGAACACGGTGGCGGAGGGCAGCAGCACTCCGGCCAGCACCTGGACGAACTGGGTGATCAGGCCCTGGGTGTAGTCGTCGGACAGCAGGGTGATCGCCGCCGCGACCACCACCAGGCCCGCGTACACCGCGTAGAAGCCCTTGGCGCCCTTGACGCCCCGGTGCAGCGAGTGCTTGATGCCGAACACGTCGCCGATCGCGTAGGCGGTCGAGAGGGAGACGGCGAAGGCGCCGATGATCGAGGCGTCCAGCAGGGCGATGGCGAACAGCACGCCCGCGAGGTGGCCCGCCTTGTCCTCGATGCCCTTGGCCACGGCGGCGGTGTCGGAGAACTGCCCGAAGCCGTCGGTGCCCGTGAAGGCCGCCGCCGTGAGGCCGATCAGCGCCGCCGCGCCGACGATGACCACGACGATCCCGATCCACAGGTCGACCTTCTCGTACTTCATGAAACGCGGGGTGATCCGCTTGTCGATGACGTACGACTGCTGGAAGAACAGCTGCCAGGGGGCGACGGTGGTGCCGACGATCGAGATGATGACCAGCATCACGGCGGCCAGCTGGCCGGCGCCGCCCGGCATGGTCGGCGTCACGAAGTCGTGGGCCATCTGCGAGGTCCTGGGGTGGACCATGAAGTAGATCGGCACCAGCAGCAGCGAGCCCACGCACAGCGTGATGGCCACGCGCTCGAAGCGCTGGAAGGAGCCGGTGAAGGCCGAGGCGATGATGATCGCCGCCGCCAGCACCACCGAGACGGCCTTCGGCAGGCCCAGGTACCCGGCCGCCATGGTGACGCCGATGAACTCGGTGACCAGGGTGAGGGCGTTGAGCAGGAAGAGGTCGATGACGCTGAACGCGCCCCAGAACTTGCCGAACCGTTCCAGGATGAGGCGGGCGTGGCCGACGCCGGTGACGGCGCCCAGGCGCAGCACCATCTCCTGGTTGACGTACAGCACCGGGACCAGCATCAGCAGGGTCCACAGCAGCTGGGTGCCGTAGTTCTGCCCGGCCTGGCCGTAGGTGGAGAAGGCGCCGGCGTCGTTGTCGCCGACCATCACGATCAGGCCGGGGCCGACGATCGCCAGCAGGGTCTTGAGCCGGGCGGAGAGTCCGCTGCGGGGGGTGGTGTCGTCGAGCCGGATGGTGCCGAGCGCGCCCTTGATGTCGCCGACGTGGGCGTCGTCGAGCACGGCGGCCCGGGTGGCGGTGGGAGCGGTGGGGACCGTGGGAACCTTCGGGTCCAGCATCACGTTGGTCATGGCGGGGCCTCCCTGCCCTCTTCCTAGAGAGGGCGACAGGGGGCACGCAGCAGCGATCCTCCCTGCGGGCGCACGACGTCCGCTCCGTACGGCGACGCTGAGCGGCGGCGGCCGTGCGGGCATGACGAAGCGTCAGGCGGCTTGCGTCCGGGCATGGTTGAGCGCGGGACGAAGCGCCGGGTGAACGCGCAGGGAAGGTTGTTACCGCGTGCCGGAGGTGTTCGAGAGCATGCGGGGGCAGGGGCTACTGTGGCCCGGACTATTGCAGTCCATTTCTCTCCCCTCCTCCCGGTCGGGGGCGCACCGACTGTGCGCCGCGTCGCGACACGGCAAGGAGCACACCGGCCGACGATGGACCGGTACACCCCAACTCGTCAGAGCTTTGGCACTCCACGGCGTGTCCAGCCGGATCGGCCGGAAGCCACTTGGGGTCAACCCTTAACTCGGGAAGACCTGTCCTGAACCTGGGCGTCTCTCGACGTCGTCGGGTCAGTGGCCTGTGTCCGTGAAGACGCCTCACCGAACGAGGTGCCTTTTCAAACCTCCAAAAGCATAGACCCGCCACGGCCACGCGGTGTCACCTTTTCGGCTGATCTTCGACAGCTTTGTAGAAGCTTGACCAAACCCGGGCCGGCTTGTGCATCCGCTCGCGACATATATAGTTCACCGACATATGCAGCTGAACAGCTCACGAGGGGGAACTGTGTCCCACATCGATCCGAGCCGGCCCGCACCCGTCCTGCAGCTGTCCGGGGTCTCCCGGGTGCACGGGAACGGCGCCGCAGAGGTGCACGCCCTGCGCGGAGTCGACCTGACCGTCCACGCGGGCGAGTTCGTCGCCGTGATGGGGCCGTCCGGCTCCGGGAAGTCGACCCTGCTGACCCTGGCCGGCGGGCTGGACCTGCCCAGCGACGGCCAGGTGCTGGTCGAGGGCGTGGCCCTCGGCGGACTCAGCCGGGGCCGCCTCGCCGACCTGCGGCGGCGCTCCGTCGGGTACGTCTTCCAGGACTACAACCTGATCCCGGCGCTCACCGCCGCCGAGAACATCGCCCTGCCCCGCGAACTCGACGGCGTCTCCGGCCGCACCGCCCGCCGGGAGGCGCTGGCCGCCCTGGAGGAGCTGGGCATCGGCGAACTCGCCGACCGCTTCCCCGACGACATGTCCGGCGGTCAGCAGCAGCGCGTCGCCATCGCCCGCGCCCTGATCGGCGAGCGCCGGCTCGTCCTCGCCGACGAACCGACCGGCGCCCTCGACTCCGCCACCGGCGACGCCGTGCTCGCCGTCCTGCGCGCCCGCTGCGACGCCGGCGCCGCCGCCATGATGGTCACCCACGAGGCCTCGCACGCCAGTTGGGCGGACCGGGTGGTTCACCTGCGGGACGGAGCGGTCGCCTCGGAGAGCGTCGGACGCCGCTCCGGCGGCTGCCGGGCCGCCGTCCACCGGCCCAACTCTCTGGACGAGGTGGTCCGGTGAGGTTCGGAGCGTGGAAGGTCGCACTGCGGCTCGCCCGGCGCGACGCGCTGCGGGCCAAGGGACGCAGCGCCCTCATCCTGGCCATGGTGGCACTGCCCGTCCTCGGGGTCACCGGCGCCGACGTGGTCCACCGCAGCGGTCAACTGACCCCGGCCGAACGGGTCGAGCGGGTGGTGGGCGGCGCGGACGCGCTGGTCACCGCGCTCAGCCCGGGCCAGAGCGTCGAACAGGCCCCGGTCGCCGAGGACGGCGCCTTCGCCGTCCAGCCCCGCCCGGGCCGGCAGCCGACGCCCGAGCAGCTGAAGGCCGCGGGCGCCGATCCGGCCGCCCTGGTCACCTCGCTGCTGCCGCCCGGCAGCACGCTCACCCCCGCCCGGACCGGCCCGGAGACCGGCGCGAGCTCGCCCGAGGGGCTGGTCCGCACCCTCACCACCGAGGCCGACCTCGGCGACCCGGTCTGGCGCGGCCGGCTGGACCTGGTCAAGGGCCGCGCCCCGACCGCACCGCACGAACTGGCCGCCACCCAGGCCTTCCTGGACCACGCCGGGCTCTCGCTCGGAAGCACCACCACCGTCCAGGGGCTGGAGGGGACCCCGTACACCCTCACCGGCGTCGTGGAGCACCCGGGCGAGCTCGGCCGGGTCGAACTCGTCGCCAGACCTGGCGAGTTGCTCGACCAGCTGGCCGCCGCCGCGGAGCCCGGACGCCCCGCCGCCGAGCGGGCGCAGAGCGCACACCCGTCCTGGCTGGTGCACCTGCCGGGCGGGGCCGCCCTCGACTGGGCGAAGGTCCAGCTGTTCAACGCCCACGGCTACACCCTCACCGCGCGCTCGGTCGCGCTCGACCCGCCGCCGTACGGGGCCGTCCCCTACTACAGGGACTCCGCCACCTACCGCGACCCCGCCGCCGGCAACAGCACCAGGGTCGTGGTCGCCACCGTGACCGGGATGGCGCTGCTCGAGGTCGCCCTGCTCGCCGGGCCGGCCTTCGCGGTCGGCGCCCGGCGCTCCCGCCGCCGGCTCGCCCTGCTGGGCGCGGCCGGCGGCCGGCGCACACACATCGGCGCGGTCGTGCTCGGCGGCGGCCTGGTGCTCGGCCTGGCCGGCGCGGCGCTCGGGGTGGCCCTCGGCACCGGGCTGGTCGCAGCGCTGCGGCCGGTGATCGAGGAGGTCGGCGGCGCGCGCTTCGGCCACTTCGCGCTTCCGGTGCCGGACCTGCTGGCGATCGCCGGGATCGGCCTGCTCACCGCGCTGCTCGCGGCCGCGCTGCCGGCCTGGCAGGCCGCCCGGCGCAGCATCACCGCCGGGCTCACCGGGCGGGACACCGTCCGGGCGCCCAACCGCCTGGTCACCGTGCTCGGCGTGGCACTGATCCTCGGCGGCGGCGCGATCGCGGTGTACGGCGCCGGCGCGGTGCGGCGCGGACTGCCCGTGGTGAGCACCTACGACACCCGTACGCTCACCGTGCTCGGCGGCTCGGTCACCGCCGAACTCGGCCTGCTCGCCTGCACCCCACTGCTGGTCGCGCTGTTCGGCCGGTTGGCCGGACGGCTGCCGCTCGGCCCCCGACTGGCGCTGCGGGACTCCGCCCGCAACCGCTCGCGCACCGCCCCGGCCGTCGCCGCGGTGATGGCGGCGGTGGCCGGGGCCGTCGCCATCGGGGTGTACAGCACCAGCACCGACGCCGAGAACCGGCGCGACTACCGGCCGCAGGCCCCGTACGGCGCCGTCCAGCTGATCAGCCACGACGACGGGCCGAAGGCCGCCCAGCTGCCGGCCGAGGTGGAGAAGCAGCTGACCGGGCTCGGCGGGCGGGCCGACGTCGGCCAGCTGGTCTACCGGTTCTGCGACAACTGCTCCAGCACCGTCGCGCTCAAGGGCCCGGCCGACGTGCGCGGGCTCGCCGACCTGCCGCACGTCGCCACCGGGGACGTCGCCATGCTGCACAACCTGTTCGACGTCCGCGACGCCGCAGCCGAGGAGGCCCTGGCGGCCGGGAAGTTGCTGGTCTTCGACCGCTCGCTGATCGGTGCCGACGGCAAGGCCGTCCTGCTGCTGCGCGGCGGCGGCGGTGCGCCGCTGCAGCCCGGGCAGATCCCCAGGCCCGACCTCCGGGAAGTCCCGGTCGACGCGGTGCTGGTCGACGACCCGGCCGCCGCCCGCTTCGCCCAGGGACTCATGCCGACCACCGCGCTGACCGGGCTCGGCCTCGCCTCGGCGCCCCAGGGCGCGGTGTGGCGCCCGGCCACCCCGCCCGACCGCAAGGCGCAGCAGCGGGCCGCGGCCGCCGCCGTCCGGCTGGACCACTACGCCGAGCTGACCGTCGAACGCGGCTACCAGCCCAAGAGCGACGCGATCACCCTCGCCCTCACCGGCTTCGCCGCACTGGTCGTGCTCGGTGCGGCCGGGATCGCCACCGGGCTCGCGGCCGCCGACTCCCGGCAGGACCAGGCCACCCTGGCCGCCGTCGGCGCTCCGCCGCGGATCCGCCGGACCATGGCCGGCCTGCAGTGCGCGCTGATCGCCCTGCTCGGGTCGGTGCTCGGGGCGGCCAACGGGTTCGTCCCGGCGGTGGGACTGCTGAAGTCCAGGGCCAGTGGGGCCGGTTCGCAGCCGGCGCTGATCACCGCGCCCTGGGGAGAGCTGCTGCTGGTCGTGCTGGTGCTGCCGGTGGTGGCGGGGCTGCTCGCGGCGCTGTTCACCCGCTCCCGGGTGGCACTGGGGCGGCGGCTGTCCTGATCGGTAGTGCTGACCGGTCGTCCCGATCACCGCTTGAGCACGTCCGGCACACACTGAGCACCGATCGGGCACCGCCCGGGCACCATGGGCGCCCGTTCCCGTCACCCGGGAGCGGGCGCCCCGCGCGCGCCGTAGCATGGGCCGCGTTCCAGCGGGCGAAGGGCGCCGGCGAACGGTTCGGCGAGGGAGACGAGGGCGGTGCTACGGGGTTTCGGCGATCTCGAAGCCGAGATCATGGACCGGCTGTGGTCCTGGGGCCGCCCGGCCACGGTGCGCGAGGTGGTCGACGACCTCCAGCAGCAGCGGGCGGTCGCTTACACCACCGTCACCACCGTCGCCGACATCCTGCACACCAAGGGCTGGCTGCGCCGGGACAAGGTCGGCCGCGCCTGGGTGTACGAGCCGACCTGCACCCGGGAGGCGTACACCGCCCAGCTGATGCACCAGGCGCTGGAGACCAGCCCGGACCGGGCCGGCGCGCTGCTGCACTTCGTCGACCGGATCAGCGGGGACGAGGCGTCCGCGCTGCTCGCCGCCCTCGAACAGGTGAAGGCCCGGGATGTCGGGTGACGCTCGCCCTGCTCGGCCTCCACCTGGCCGTGACCGGCGTGCTGTTGCCCCGCCTGCTGGCCGGCTCGGCCCGGCTCCAGGCCCGCCCGGCCCTCGGCGCGGCCCTGTGGCTGGCGCTGATGGCCTCCTTCACCGTCGCCCTGGTGCTCGCCGGGCACCACGCCGTCGAGCCCGCCGCACACGAGCCGGCCGGCCTGCTCGGGCTGCTCGGGCCGATCGGCCTGCTCCCCCACCTCGAAACGACCGGGCCGGTGCTGCCCCACACCCACGACTGGTGGCTGCTGGCCGCCGCCGGGGCGGTGCTCGCCGCGCTGGTGGCCGCCGTCGGCGTCCGGGCCGGACGGGCCCGGCGGCGGCACCGGGCGGTGCTGGACGTGGTCGCCGTACGGGACCGTCGCTGGGGCGCGCTGGTACTGGAGCACGCCCACCCGACCGTCTACTGCCTGCCCGGGCGCCGCTCCCGGGTCGTGCTGTCGCGCGGGGCGCTGCGGCTGCTGGACGAACGGCAGCTGGCCGCGGCCGTCGCCCACGAGCACGGGCACATCCGCGGCCGCCACCACCTCTTCCGGTTGCCCGCCGACACCTTCGCCCTGCTGTTCGGGCCGCTGCCGCTGGCCCGGCTGGGGCGTTCGGAGGTGGCACTGCTGCTGGAGATGGCGGCGGACGACGCGGCGCTGGCGAAGGTGACCCGGGGCGAACTGGCCTCGGCGCTCTGCGCGCTGGCCACCTCGGGGGCCGCTCCGGGCGGCACGCTCGCGGTCGCCTCCACCGGGGTGCTCGCCCGGGTCCGTCGGCTGGCCCGGCCCGGCAGCGGCCGGCGGCGCCGACCGGTCTGGTGGCTCGGGCTGTTGACGCTGCCCGCGCTGCCGTACCTGCTGGCCTGCGCGCCGCATCCGTGAACCGCCCGGCCGACGCCGGGCTCTCGATGCTCCGGGGCGCGTGTCGGCCATGGAGCTCTCTCTCCGTGACGACCCTGGGCTGTGCGGGAAGGCCGAGCCGACGCCCCGTACGGTTGAAGGGCCTTGAGGGCCGTTCAACCGTACGGGGCAGACCCATTGGGCGAGGCCGAGATGCGCATGCCCGTCCCGCACCGGGTGGCTGAGGGCGCTGACGGGCGGTCACCCCGCGGCGACGGCTACGGCCGGACGGCACCCATGTAGGGCATCGCGGAGATCGGGAGGACCTCGACGTTCTTGCCGGTGCGCGGGGCGTGGATCATCTTGCCGTCGCCGATGTAGATGCCGACGTGGTGGATGTCGTCGTAGAAGAAGACCAGGTCGCCGGGCTGGAGGGCGTCGCGGGAGATGCGCGGGCCGTCGTTCCACTGGTCCTGCGACATCCGGGAGATCCTGACGCCGGCCGCCTTGTACGCCTGGCTGGTGAGGCCGGAGCAGTCGAAGCTGTCCGGGCCGCTCTTGCTCCAGCCGTACGGCTTGCCGAGCTGGGCCTGGGCGAACGCGATGATGGTGGCGGCGCGGCCGCCGGCGGGCGGGGCCGGGGTGTTCAGGTCCTGGCGGGCCGAGGAGCGGGAGGCGCGGTCGGCGGCGGCGGCCTGCTGGGCCTCGGCCTTGGCCTTGTCGGCGGCCTGCTGGGCGTTGACCCTGGCGCGGTCCTCGGCGCCCAGCTTGTTGAGCACGGCCTGCGCCTGGGACAGCTTGGTCTGGATCTCCTGCTTCTTGGCCACCAGTTCGGCGCCGACCGAGTCGAGCTGGGCGAGCGTGGCGGTGGCCTCGGCGCGGTCCTGGTCGAGCTTGCGCTGCTCGTCCTGGGCCTGCCTGAGCAGGGCCGCCTGGCCGTCGGTGACCTGGTTCTGCACCGCGGCGCGCTCCAGGTAGGCGGCCGGGTCGGAGTCGAGCATCAGCTGGACGGACGGGTCGATGCCGTTGTTGCGGTACTGGTCGGCGGCGACCGCGCCGAGCCGGGTGCGCAGCTCGTTCATCGCGTCCTGGCCGCGTGCGACCTTCTCCTGGATCTTGTTGGCCTCGCCCTGCAGCTTCTGCTGCTTGTCCTGGAAGCCGTTGTACTGCTCGACGGACTGCTCGGCCTCCTCGTTGAGCTTGTCCACCTGCTCCTTGACGGAGGCGAGGGTCGGGGTCGGCTCGGCGTGGGCGGTACCGGCGGCGAGCACCGCGCCGCCGGCCATCGCCGTGGTGAGGACCGCCATGCGGGCCCGGCTCGGGGGGCTGAACTTGCGGCGCTTTCCCATCGCGGTGGGCTCCTTCGAGGGGCTTCGGTCTGCGTCGGGGACGTCCGGGGCGGCCCGGGGGACGTCTTCGGACGGCGGCGGGGACGTCTTCGGGCAGCGTCGGGGGACGGCGAAGGACGGGCGGGGCCGTACGGGGATGCCGTCCCCACCCGCCTTCTTCGAAGTAACTTAATAGATGAGTGGCCAGGTCCCGCAATCCCCCTTCCGGCAACCCCCTTTGACCCCCGCCCGGCATCCCGCGCGTCGCCCCTCTTGACACTCCACGGCGGAGGAAGTGCAAAAGGTTCGCCAAAGCGAGAACAAGCTCACACGAGCCGCCCCTCCTGCGAGCATGCAAACGGGCGCTAACCTGCGCACATGAAGGTCCCGCCCGAAAGGCTCCCCCTCGCCGCCGAGTTCCCGGCCGCGCACCGTGAGCAGTGGCAGCAGCTCGTCGAGGGCGTGCTGCGCAAGTCCGGTGCCCAGCCCGAGGACGGCGCCGCCGCCGAGCAGGCGCTCACCACCGCGCTCCCGGACGGGCTGCGCGCCCGTCCGCTGTACACCGCCGAGAACACCTCGGCCGAGCCCGGCTACCCCGGCTTCCCGCCGTTCGTGCGCGGCGGCCGCCCCCAGGGCTCCGCCGTGTCCGGGTGGGACGTACGCCAGCGACACGCCGACCCGGACCGGCGGCGCACCAACGAGGCGGTGCTCGCCGACCTGGAGAACGGCGTCGGCTCGCTCTGGCTGGAGCTGGGCGGCACGGGCCTTCCGATCGCCGACCTGCCCGAGGCGCTCAGCGGCGTGTACCTGGACCTGGCCGCCGTCGCGCTCGACGCCGGGGCCGAATTCACCGACGCCGCCGAGCAGTTGTTCCAGCTGTACGAGGAGCGCGAGGTCTCCCCCGGCTCCGCCGCCGGCAACCTCGGCGCCGACCCGCTCGGCCTCCAGGCCCGCACCGGCGACGCCGACCGCACCGACGCGCTGCTCGCCGGGGCCACCGCGCTGGCCGCCCGCTGCGCCGCCGACTACCCGAACGTCAGGGCGCTCACGGTGGACGCCCTGCCCTACCACGAGGCCGGCGCCTCGCCCGCCCAGGAACTGGGCTGCGCGCTCGCCACCGGCGTCGCCTACCTGCGCGCGCTGACCGCCGCCGGGCTGTCCGTGGACGCCGCGCTCGGCCAGCTGGAGTTCCGCCTCGCCGCGGACGCCGACCAGTTCCTGACCATCGCCAAGTTCCGCGCCGCACGCCGCCTGTGGGCCCGGGTCGCCGAGGTGTCCGGCGCCTCCGCCGAGGCCTCGGCCCAGCGCCAGCACGCCGTCACCTCCCGGGTGATGATGACCGCCCGCGACCCGTGGGTGAACATGCTCCGCACCACGGTGGCCTGCCTGGCCGCCGGGGTCGGCGGCGCCGACGCCGTCACCGTGCTGCCCTTCGACAGCGCGCTCGGCCTGCCCGACGCCTTCGCCCGCCGGATCGCCCGCAACACCCAGTCGATCCTGCTGGAGGAGTCCCACCTGGCCCGGGTGATCGACCCGGCCGGCGGCTCCTGGTACGTCGAGCAGCTGGGCGAGGAGCTGGCGCAGGCCGCCTGGGCCTGGTTCCAGGAGATCGAGCGGGCCGGCGGCCAGCAGGCCGCCCTCCGGTCCGGCCTGGTCGGCGAGCGGATCGCCGCGACCTGGGCGGAGCGGTCCGGGAAGCTCGCCAAGCGGCGCGAACCGGTCACCGGCGTCAGCGAGTTCCCCCACCTGGACGAGCAGCCGCTGGTCCGCGAGCCGGCCCCGGCGTCGCCGAGCGGCGGCCTGCCCCGGGTGCGCCGCGCCGAGGCGTACGAGGCGCTGCGGGACCGCTCGGACGCCTTCCTGGCGGAGAGCGGTGCCCGTCCGAAGCTGTTCCTGGCCTCGATCGGCAGCGCCGCCGCGCACACCGCGCGCACCACCTTCGCGGCCAACCTGTTCCAGGCCGGCGGCATCGCGACCGTCTCCGCCGAGGGCCTCGACCCGGCCGCGTTCGCCTCGGCCTTCGCCGACTCCGGCGCTGCCGTCGCCTGCCTGTGCTCCAGCGACGCCCTGTACGGCGAGCACGCCTCGTCCGTGGCCGAGGCCCTGAAGGCGGCCGGCGCCCAGCGGGTGCTGCTGGCCGGGCGGCTCGGCGAAGTGCCAGCCGGAGTGGACGAGTTCATCTACGCGGGCGGGGACGCGATCGCCGTTCTGACCTCCCTGCTGGACCTCATTGGAGTGGCGCGATGATCCCCGACTTCACCGGAATCGGGCTGGACGGCGATGCCGCCTGGGTTTCCGAGGCCCAGTGGCAGGCCGCCTGGCGCCGGTCCACCGGCAAGGACGCCGACGAGCAGGTCTGGGAAACCCCCGAGGGCATCGGCGTCAAGCCGCTGTACACCGCGGCCGACCTGGCCGGACTCGACTTCCTGGAGACGTACCCCGGCATCGCCCCGTACCTGCGCGGGCCGTACCCCACCATGTACGTCAACCAGCCGTGGACCGTTCGCCAGTACGCGGGCTTCTCCACCGCCGAGGAGTCCAACGCCTTCTACCGCCGCAACCTGGCGGCCGGCCAGAAGGGCCTCTCGGTCGCCTTCGACCTGCCGACCCACCGCGGCTACGACAGCGACCACCCGCGCGTCACCGGCGACGTCGGCATGGCGGGCGTCGCCATCGACTCGATCTACGACATGCGCCAGCTGTTCGACGGCATCCCGCTGGACAGGATGTCGGTGTCGATGACCATGAACGGCGCGGTGCTGCCCGTCCTGGCGCTGTACATCGTCGCGGCCGAGGAGCAGGGCGTACCGCCCGAGAAGCTCGCGGGGACCATCCAGAACGACATCCTCAAGGAGTTCATGGTCCGCAACACGTACATCTACCCGCCGCAGCCGTCGATGCGGATCATCTCGGACATCTTCGCGTACACCTCGCAGAAGATGCCCCGGTACAACTCGATCTCCATCTCCGGCTACCACATCCAGGAGGCCGGGGCCACGGCCGACCTGGAGCTGGCCTACACCCTGGCCGACGGGGTGGAGTACCTGCGCGCGGGCCTGGACGTGGGGCTGGACGTGGACGCCTTCGCGCCGCGGCTGTCGTTCTTCTGGGCGATCGGCATGAACTTCTTCATGGAGGTCGCCAAGCTGCGCGCGGCCCGGCTGCTGTGGGCCAAGCTGGTCAAGCAGTTCGACCCGAAGAACGCCAAGTCCCTTTCGCTGCGCACCCATTCGCAGACCTCGGGCTGGTCGCTCACCGCCCAGGACGTGTTCAACAACGTCACCCGGACCTGCGTCGAGGCGATGGCCGCCACCCAGGGCCACACCCAGTCGCTGCACACCAACGCCCTCGACGAGGCGCTGGCGCTGCCCACCGACTTCTCCGCCCGCATCGCCCGCAACACCCAGCTGCTGCTGCAGCAGGAGTCCGGCACCTGCCGGGTGATCGACCCGTGGGGCGGCTCGGCGTACGTCGAGAAGCTGACGCACGACCTCGCGTCCCGGGCCTGGCAGCACATCCAGGAGGTCGAGGCGGCCGGCGGCATGGCCAAGGCGATCGACGCGGGCATCCCGAAGATGCGCGTCGAGGAGGCCGCCGCCCGCACCCAGGCGCGGATCGACTCCGGCCGCCAGCCGGTGATCGGCGTCAACAAGTACCGGGTGGAGAGCGACGAGCAGATCGACGTCCTCAAGGTCGACAACTCCGCGGTGCGCGCCCGGCAGATCGAGAAGCTCCGGCGCCTCCGCGAGGAGCGCGACGAGGCCGTGACCCAGGACGCGCTGCGCGCGCTGACGGCGGCCGCCGAGGCCGGCCCGCAGCGCGGCGGCTCGCTGGACGGCAACCTGCTGCACCTGGCCGTCAACGCGGCCCGGGCCAAGGCCACCGTCGGCGAGATCTCGGACGCCCTGGAGAAGGTGTACGGCCGCCACTCCGGCCAGATCCGTACCATCTCCGGTGTGTACCGAGACGAAGCGGGCCCGTCGGCTCCCCTCCAGCGCACCCGCGACCTGGTCGAGCGGTTCGAGCAGGCCGAGGGCCGCCGTCCGCGCATCCTGGTCGCCAAGATGGGCCAGGACGGCCACGACCGCGGCCAGAAGGTCATCGCCACCGCCTTCGCGGACCTCGGCTTCACGGTCGACGTCGGCCCGCTGTTCCAGACCCCGGCCGAGGTCGCCCGCCAGGCCGTCGAGGCGGACGTGCACATCGTGGGTGTCTCGTCGCTGGCCGCCGGTCACCTCACCCTGGTGCCCGCGCTGCGCGCCGAGCTGGCGGAGGCGGGGCGCGAGGACATCACCATCGTGGTCGGCGGCGTCATCCCCCCGCAGGACTTCGACGCGCTGTACGAGGCGGGCGCGGCAGCCGTGTTCGGCCCGGGCACGGTCATCCCGGACGCGGCGTACGACCTGCTGACGGCGCTGGCGGCCGATCTCGGCCACGAGCTGTGATTGCCTGATCGTATGGCTCCGCGGACGATCGATCTCGACAGCTATGTGACGGGTGTCCTCGACGGCTCGCGCGCCTGGATCGCGCGCGCCGTCACCCTCGTCGAGTCCACCCGGCCCGACCATCGTGTGCTCGCGCAGCAGCTGCTCCAGCGGCTGCTGCCGCACGCGGGCGGGGCGGTCCGGGTGGGCATCACGGGGGTGCCCGGGGTCGGCAAGTCGACCTTCATCGACTCCTTCGGGACGATGCTGACGGGGCTCGGCCACCGGGTCGCGGTGCTCGCCGTCGACCCGACGTCGAGCCGGACGGGCGGGTCGATCCTGGGCGACAAGACCCGGATGGAGCGGCTGGCGGTGGATCCTGCCGCCTTCGTCCGGCCGTCGCCGACCTCGGGGACGCTGGGCGGGGTCGCCAAGGCCACTCGCGAGTCGATGGTGGTGATGGAGGCGGCCGGGTACGACGTCGTCCTGATCGAGACGGTGGGCGTCGGGCAGTCGGAGACGGCGGTGGCCGGGATGGTGGACACCTTCCTGCTGCTCAGCCTCGCCCGCACGGGCGACCAGTTGCAGGGCATCAAGAAGGGCGTGCTGGAGCTCGCGGACGTCATCGCCGTCAACAAGGCCGACGGGCCGCACGAGCGGGACGCGAGGGCGGCGGCCCGTGAACTCGCGGGCGCGCTGCGGTTGTTGCAGGCGCCGGACGCGGCCTGGACGCCGCCGGTACTGACCTGCAGCGGGCTCGACGGGGCCGGGCTCGACGTGCTGTGGGAGCGACTGGAGCAGCACCGCAAGGTGCTCGACGCGACGGGTGCGCTGGCGGCCAAGCGGCGGGAGCAGCAGGTCGAGTGGACGTGGTCGATGGTCCACGACCAGCTGTACGCGCGACTGCACGAGCACCCGGAGGTGCGGCGGCTGGCCCCGTCGCTGGAGGCCGAGGTTCGCGCCGGCACGCTGCCGGCGGGGCTGGCCGCGCAACAGATCCTGGACAGCTTCTTCGGTACGCCCTGAGGGGAGTCACCAGCCGTCGCCACCATCGTCGAGGACGTCGCCATCGAGGCCGACCTGGATGAAGTCCGGGACGCCGTACGGGATGCGGGCGCCGTGCACCGGCGCCTCATCGACGTCGCTGGCAGCCCCGGGTCAGATCGGTGTCCCTCCTGTCGCGTTCCGCAGCCGGTCGGGGGAAATCGGTGGCCGGAAAGACATCAGCGAGCCCGACAGGTCGGCACAGTCCCTGCGACTCGCCCTGCCACGCTCGCGCGGGAGCGCCCCGCGGCGCGTGGCTGCGGGGCGCCTTGTGCGGTTCAGTCGATCTTCTCCCCGTTGTGCGTACCGCCCCTGCAGAGGTTGGCCATCAGATCGGCCGTTCCGCCGCCCTGCGTGCACTGGGAAGGGGTGACGTAGGACGGGACACCCTTTGCGGTGGTGGCGGCGGTGGCGGTGGCGGCGCCCGTGAGGCCGAGTCCGGCGAGGGCTGCCGTGGCGATGACGGCGGCGAGGATTCGTCGAATGCGCATTTGGTTCCCCTTTCACGGGTTTCCTCGGTTGGGGCCACTAATCAGCTTGATCTTCATCCCTATGGACGGCACGTCATGTTGCGCCATTCGGGTGACGGTGCCGTCGGGTGCGGGGCCAGTGACGCGACCCGTCGGACAGGACCTTGCATATAAGGACATTTTGTCAAGCGGTGCAGGTGGTCGAGCCCGAGCAAAAGGTTTGTTCACCCAGCGGCGGCTACAGGAGCCAGGCGAGCCCGCGACCAGCCCACTTACCCCGATCGAAAGCGCGAAACGGAAATCGCCTTACTGGCCGCCCACTCAATGGGCGTTTAGGGCGTCAACCCGCGTGACCGTTTGCTCCGCCTCTCGGCGGTGGATTGCGTCTGGTTTAGCAATGCGGTGAAATACTCCTGCCGATGCAGAGCTTCCAGGGTGAAGCTGCCGGTGCCGAAGGCCGGGCTCGGATTCCTGAGCGCGGGCACCTCGTTGTCGCCCCTGCCGTAGGTCTTCTCGACCGCTTCCAGCCGGACGGCCACCGCCCGCCGGTCGTTCCCTCGGGTCTGCACTGGGTCTCCCTCCGATCGGTCGCGCACCTCGCGCGAACCGGTGTCGACGGTAGGAGCGGTGCCGTTCGGGCACATTGGCAGGCCTTGGCGTACCCGAGGTAGAGGTTTCTCCGCCTCGGGCAGCCCGGCTCCGGTCTCAGTGGGTCGCGCCCTCCGGGACGCGGAGGTCGGCGGTGTGGGTCGCGGCGGCGGTGAGGAGGGCGCGCAGGGCGTGGGCGGCGGCGTCGGCCGGGAGGGAGAGCTTGGAGCCGTCGAGGGCCTGTTCGGGGAGGGCGGGGATGTGGACGAAACCGCCTCGGACGGTGGGTAGTTCGGTGGCCAGCAGGTGCATCAGGGCGTAGAAGACGTGGTTGCAGACGAAGGTCCCGGCGGTGTGGGAGAGGGAGGCGGGGACGCCGGCCTGCCGGACGGCGGCGACGCAGGCCTTGACGGGCAGGGTGGAGAAGTAGGCCGCCGGGCCGCCGGGGGCGACGGGCTGGTCGACCGGTTGGCGGCCCGCGTTGTCGGGGATGCGGGCGTCGTCGACGTTGATGGCGACGCGCTCGACGGTGACGTCCGGGCGGCCGGCGGCCTGGCCGAGGCAGACCACCAGCTCGGGAGTGAACTCCCTTATGGCGGCGCGTAGTTCCTCGGCGGCCTGGCCGAAGACGCAGCTCAGGCGGGTGGGGGTGACCAGGAGCCCGTCGGGCGGGGTGTCGGCGACGAGGCGGGCGACCTCCCAGGACGGGTTGACGTCGGCGCCGTCGAAGGGTTCGAAGCCGGTGATCAGGACCCTGGCCACGGGACCGCCTTTCCAGGAATGGTCAGAACGCGAAGACCGACATGATGGCGATGTTGCAGACCAACAGCGCGCCGGCAGTTGGTACTTGGGCCTTGATCGGCCCGTACTGGTCCTTGAGTTCGAGCAGTGCCGCCGGGACGAGGTTGAAGTTGGCCGCCATCGGCGTGACCAGCGTGCCGCAGAAGCCAGCCAGCATGCCCACCGCGAGGACCACGGCCGGGTTGCCGTGCAGTTGGGTGATCAGGATCGGCCAGCCGATCGCGGCGGTCATCACCGGGAAGGCGGCGAAGGCGTTGCCCATGATGATGGTGAAGAGCGCCATGCCCAGGCAGTAGACCGCCACCGCCGCGTACGTGCTTCCGTCCGGCAGGAAGTGGGTGGTGATCTTGCCGACCTGGGTCCCGACGCCGGCGCTCTGGAAGATCGAGCCCAGGACGGCGAGCAGTTGGGGCAGCAGCAGTGCCCAGCCCATCGCCTCCAGCAGCCCGCGGCCGGACCGCAGGGCGACCGCCGGGTTGCGCTCGCGGGTGAGCAGCAGTCCGATGCCGAGGGCGACGATCGTGCCGATGCCCAGCCCGAGGAGCGTCTCGCTGCCGGTCTGCAGCAGCGGACCGCCGCTGCCCAGGTGCACGCCCTTGAGCAGGGTCCCGCAGGCCAGTGCGACCAGCGGGAGCGCCAGCGCGGGGATGAACAGCCGGCTGCCCAGGCGCCCGGCGGAGGCGACCCGCCGTTCGGGGGCGGCGGCCGTGGAGGCGCCCCGGCCGGTGAAGCCGAAGCCGGCCAGACAGATCATCAGCAGCACGGCGACGCCCAGCGGTGCGGCGGGGGCGCTCTTGTCGGCGACCCAGGTGCCGTAGACGAAGCTCGCGCCGAGCAGGCCCCAGAAGGCGGCGCTGCCGTAACGCCTGGGGTTGCCGCGGTCCACCGCCATCTGTGCGGCCATCGCGACGAACATGGCTCCGACCAGCCAGTACAGCCACTCGACCTTGATCACTTGCTCGGCTCCTCGATGCGGACGGCAGCGGTGGCCCGGCCGGCGGGGGCGGACAGGTCCCGGGCGAGGGTGTGGTCCAGGCGCAGCAGGCGCGCGCCGTGGATGAGGGTGGCGCAGACCGCAGTCGGGATGGCCCACAGCGCGAGCCGCACCGGCTCCAGGTCGGCGTGGTAGGTCGCGTTGACGAAGCCGGTGATCAGGAGGATCGAGCCGACGGCGAGGAAGCAGTCCTCACCGAAGAACAGGCCGACGTTGTCGGCACTCGCGGCGAAGGAGCGCAGGCGTTCGCGGGCCCTGTCGGTCAGCGTGCCGTGGCGGCGCTCGGCGGCGGCCTCGGCCATCGGTACGACCATGGGCCGCACCGCCTGGGCCGGGCCGCCCAGGCCGGTGAGGCCGAAGGCGGCGCTGAGCTGGCGGAACACCAGGTACACGGCGAGGACGCGTCCGGCGCTGGCCCTGGCGAGCCTGTTCATCAGGGTGCGGGCCTGTTCCTGCAGGCCGTGGCGCTCCAGCAGGCCGATCACCGGCAGGGCGACGGCGAAGACCGTCACCGAGCGGCTGGAGGCGAAACCGGTGCCGAAGGCCTCCAGGACCTTCAGCGGGCTCATCCCGCCGAGCAGTCCGGTGAGGACGCCGGCAGCGCCGACGACGAGGAGCGGATTCCGCCGGGTGGCGAACCCGGCCACCACGACGAGGATGCCGAGCAGAACGATCACGTTCCTGACCGCCTTTCGAAGGGCCTCCGCCCCGAGTACGGCCGTCTGGGGCACCACGGGCGGAGGAGGTCGCGACCGGGTGGGCCGCGACCCTGCGGGGGTTGCCGAGAGGCTAGGGGATTGTGGAACAATCCGACAAGAGTTCAGGAGGTGGAACGTGACCGGGGTTTTCGACGCGCTCGCGGCCGACCGTGGCCGGCTCGAACGCGCCAGCGCCGCCCAACGCGTGGCCGAGGTGCTGCGCGACCACATCACCGAGGGCCGGCTCGCCCCCGGCACCCGACTGTCGGAGGAGGCACTCGGCGAGGCGCTCACCGTCTCGCGCAACACGCTCCGCGAGGCGTTCCGGCTGCTGGCCGACGAGCGGTTGGTCGTGCACGAGCTGAACCGCGGCGTGTTCGTCCGGATCCTCGAACCGGCCGACGTCGCCGACATCTACACCCTGCGCCTCGCCCTGGAGACGGCCGGGGTGCGCGCCCTGCGCAGCGCCGCACCCGAGCGCCTGGCCGCCCTGCGGGCAGCGCTGGACCGTGCGGAGGCCGCCGAGGCGATCGGCGACTGGGTCACCGTCGGCACCGCCGACCTGCACTTCCACCAGGCCGTCGCGGGGATCGCCGGCAGCCGTCGGATCGACGAGTGCATGGCCCGGCTGATGGCCGAGCTGCGCCTGGCCTTCGCCGCCGTCCCGTCCGCCCGCGCGCTCCACGCGCCGTTCCTGCGCCGCAACCAGACCCTCACCGGGCTGCTGGAGTCGGGCGAGATCGACGACGCCGAGGTGGAGCTGACCAGCTATCTGAACGACGCGCGCGCGGTGATCGTCCGGGCGATGACGGAGAACGCGACAGCGGAGAACGCGATGAGGGAGGGCGCCACAGCGCAGAGCCCGATGACGGACGGCACGATGACGGACGGCGCGAGATGACGCCGTCCGCTGCGATGACGATCGACCTCAACGCCGACCTCGGCGAGGGCTTCGGCCGCTGGACGCTCACCGACGACGACGCCCTGCTGTCGGTGGTCACCAGCGCCAACATCGCCTGCGGCTTCCACGCCGGGGACCCGAGCACCATGCGGCGGGTCTGCGAGCTGGCCGCCGAGCGCGGCGTGCGGATCGGCGCGCAGGTCTCCTACCGGGACCTCGCCGGGTTCGGGCGGCGCGCGATGGACGTCCCGCCCGACGAGCTCACGAACGAAGTCGCCTACCAGATAGGCGCGTTGCAGGCATTCGCGCGGGGCGCCGGAGCGCGGGTGGCGTACGTCAAGCCGCACGGCGCGCTGTACAACCGGACAGTGCACGACGAGGAGCAGGCGGAGGCGGTGGTCCGCGGCGTCGGGCTGGCCGCACCGGGCCTTCCCGTCCTCGGACTGCCCGGCTCGCGGCTGCACGAGGCCGCCGGGCGGGCCGAACTGCCGGTGGTCGCCGAGGCGTTCGCCGATCGCGCCTACACCCCGCACGGCACGCTCGTCCCCCGCCGTGAGCCCGACGCCGTCGTCCACGACCCCGAGGCCGTCGTCCGCCGCTCGGTCGCCATCGCCCGGGACGGCGAGGTCACCGCGCGCACCGGCGACCGGATCCGGCTGCGCGCCCGCTCACTGTGCGTGCACGGTGACACCTCCGGGGCCGCGGACCTGGCGCGCCGGGTCCGAACGGCCCTGCGGGCGGCCGGAGTCCGGGTCGAGGCGTTCGCGTGAGCAGCACCGGGAACAGCGGGAGACGGACGAGGTGGACGGGGTGGACGGGATGAACATCCGGGTCCTGCGGGTCGGCCTCGACGCGCTGCTGGTCGAGCTCGACGGCGCCGACGAGGCGATGGCCTTCCACGCCGAGCTCCAGCGCCGGCGTGCGGCGTGCCGACTCCCCTCCGTCGCCGAGGTCGTGCCCGCCGAACGGACCGTCCTGCTCGACGGCGTGGCCGACCCCTCGGCCCTGGCCGCCGAACTGGCCGGCTGGCGCGTACCGCCGCTGCGGGCGACCAGCGAGGAGACCGTGACCGTCCCGGTGCGCTACGACGGCGCCGACGTCGCGGAGGTCGCCGCGCTGTGGGGCGTCGCCGAGGAGGACGTCGGGCGCATCCACTCGGCGACCGAGTTCCGGGTCGCCTTCAGCGGCTTCGCCCCCGGCTTCGGCTACCTGACCGGCCTGCCCGAGCGCTACCGGGTGCCCCGGCGGGCCGTCCCGCGCCCCGCCGTCCCGGCCGGCGCGATCGCCCTCGCCGGCCCGTACACCGGCGCCTACCCGCGCTCCTCCCCGGGCGGCTGGCAGCTGATCGGGCACACCGACGCCGTGCTGTGGGACCCGTCCCGCGAACCCGCGGCCCTGTTCAGCCCGGGGACCCGGGTCCGGTTCGTGATCGAGGAAGCCTGAGCCAGGAAGCCCGAGCCAGGAAGACCTGCTCGAAGGGAGCGTGATCGAGAGCGCATGACCGTCACCGTGATCAACGCAGGCCTGCTGACGACCGTCCAGGACCTCGGCCGGCCCGGGCACGCGCACCTGGGCGTGCCGCGCTCAGGGGCGCTCGACCAGCCCGCCCACCGGCTGGCCAACCGCCTGGTCGGCAACCCCGCCACGGCGGCCACCCTGGAGACCACCGTGCTCGGTTGCGCGGTGCGGGTGGACCGCGTGGTGACGGTCGCCGTGGCCGGCGCACCGTGCTCCGTGCGGGTCGACGGGCGGCCCGCCGCCTGGGCCGCCCCGGTGCGGCTGCGCGCCGGAGCGCTCCTGGAGGTGGGGCCGGCGACCAGGGGCGTGCGCAGCTACGTCGCCTTCGCGGGCGGGATCGCCGCCGCGCCCGTCCTCGGCAGCCGCTCGACGGACCTGCTCTCGGGGCTGGGCCCCGCTCCCCTGACCCCCGGGGAGGCGCTGCCGCTCGGCGAGCCGGTCGGCCCGGCCGCCGGGGCGGACGTGGTGCCGGCGCCCGCGCCGCCCGACCCGCTGCTCCTGCCCGTACTGTTCGGGCCGCGGGACGACTGGTTCACCGCTCGTTCGCTCGCCGTCCTGACCGGCTCCGGGTACCGCGTCTCGCCCACCAGCAACCGGATCGGCCTGCGCCTGGACGGCCCACCGCTGGAGCGCGCCCGCGAGGGCGAACTCCCCAGCGAGGGCATGGTCCTGGGAGCGGTGCAGGTGCCGCCCGACGGCCGTCCGGTGGTCTTCCTCGCCGACCACCCCACCACGGGCGGCTACCCGGTCATCGGCGTCATCCCCTCCAGCGCCCTCCCGGCCGTCGCCCAGGCGGCACCCGGCACGCCGGTCCGCTTCACCCCGATGGGACGGCGGTAACGGCCCTCGGCTCAGCGGCGGACGGCCCCGGCGCGGCGGGCGGCGGCCCCGGCTCAGCGGCGGATCGCCCCAGCGCGGCGCGCCGCGGCCTGGCGGGTGCGGCGGACGGCTCGGTGGAGGCGCTGGACGGCGATGAAGCGGTTCATCGCGTCGGTGAGGGTCAGGCGGTACTTGAGCCGGAGCTGGGCGTTGAGCTCGGCCACCCGCTCGGGGCCGATGGCGTTCAGGAGCCGGCTGACGTGCCGCTGGTAGACCTCCCAGTAGTTGCGGTCGCCGTCCGGGATGGACCAGAAGAACATCGGGATCTCCTCGACCAGGCAGTTGCGGTCGTAGGCGCTCAGGTACCCGGCGAACTGCGGCTCGGGACGGGCGAGGAGCCACTCGCGGACGAGTTCCATCGAGCGGACCCGGTCGATCAGGCCGCGCGGATCGGTCTTCTTCTGGGTGATCGAGAGGGCGCCGTCCTCGCGGACCCGCCAGTGGTAGATCGGCTCGGCGAGGACGTCGACCCGCTCGGCGAGGAAGTGGTGGGGGACGCTGACCGGGGCGTCCTCGTACAGGATGCCCTCGGGGTACTGGATGCCCGCGGCGTCGAAGAAGGAGCGCCGGTAGACCTTGTTCCAGGCGGTGCGGTCGGTCACCAGGGCGGGCAGTTCGCTGACGTGGGTGCGCAGCCGGGTCTCGCGGAACGGGCGGCGGTGGGCGTGCGAGGGGCTGAGGCCGGTGGTGCGCAGGCGCATCGCGTTGCCGGCGGCGAAGTCGGAGCCGGTCTCGTCGAGCGTGCTGATCATCAGCTGGTAGGCGTGCGGCGGCAGGGTGTCGTCGCTGTCGACGAAGGCCAGGTACTCGGTGCCGGGGGTGAGGTGGCGCCAGCCGGTGTTGCGGGCGGCGCCGAGGCCCTTGTTCTCCTGCTGGACGAGCCGGAAGCGCCCGTCCCGGGCCGCGTACGCCTTGGCGACGACGGGGCCGTCGTCGGTCGAGCCGTCGTCGACCATGACGCACTCGAAGTCCTCGAAGGTCTGTGCCGCGATCGAGTCCAGGCACTCGCCGAGGTAGCGCTCGACGTTGTAGATCGGGACCACGACGGACAGACGCGGAGCCATCGAACGACCTTTCGCTCAGGAGCGGGCGGGCCGGTCGGCCGGTCGGCCGCCGACCGCCGGTGACCGGCGGTGGTCCGAGCGTAGCGACCGGGCGGCGATCCCGGGCGAACAGCGGGTGGCGGCGAGTCTTCGGTTCGGTGTGACTGCCGTGCCCGGAGTCAACGGCCCTGCCCGGTGTCAACGGCCGTGACGGGCAGCCGCGGTGGGCACCGCAGGGGAGTGCCCCGGACCGCCCGACCGGCCCGGGGCACTCCCGCTCGATCGGTGCTCAGGCGCCCTTGACGGCGGCGAAGCGGGCCGAGACGTCCTGCCAGTTGACGACGTCCCACAGACGGGTGACGTAGTCGGGGCGGACGTTGCGGTACTGCAGGTAGTACGCGTGCTCCCAGGCGTCGAAGGCCAGCAGCGGGGTGGTGTTCTGACCCACGTTGCCGTGGTGGTCGTAGACCTGCTCGACGATCAGGCGCTGCCCGAGCGGCTCCCAGGAGAGGATGCCCCAACCGGAGCCCTGGACACCGGTGGTGGCGGTCGAGAGCTGCTTCTTGAAGGCCTCGAAGCTGCCGAAGTGCTCGGTGATGGCGTCGGCCAGCTCGCCCTCGGGGCGGTCGCCGCCCTCCGGGGAGAGGTTCTGCCAGAACAGCGAGTGCAGCACGTGGCCGGACAGGTGGAACGCGAAGGTCTTCTGCAGCCCGACCAGGCCGCCGAACTGCTCCTTGTCGCGCGCCTCGGCGAGCTGCTCCAGGGTGTCGTTCGCGCCCTTCACGTACGCGGCGTGGTGCTTGGAGTGGTGCAGCTCCAGGATCTCGGCGGACATGGCCCGCTCGAGCGCGGAGTAGTCGTACGGCAGGTCGGGAAGCTGGTAGGTGCCCATCAGGACACTGCTCCTTTCGGCGGGTTGAGCGATGACGATCGTGCCGGGACAACACTATTGCGTATGAGTTGCAGGAGCGATGTATGGGCTCCTGCTTATTCCTCACATGCCGTCGGGCACAATGGTCAGCCGAACGTGTAATGGCCGATAAGGGTGAGTGACCGTGACAGGAGTGACGGGGGCGCCGGGATCCTCCGGGGCGCCGGTGGTGGTGCTGGGCATCGAGTCCTCGTGCGACGAGACCGGCGCGGGGCTGGTCCGGGACGGTGTGCTGCTCGGGCAGGCGGTGGCGTCCTCGATGGACGAGCACGCCCGCTACGGCGGGGTGGTGCCGGAGATCGCCGCCCGGGCGCACGTGCACGCGGTGGCCCCGGTGGTCCGGGAGGCCCTGGACCGGGCCGGACTGGCCCTGGCGGACGTCGGGGCCGTCGCGGTGACGACCGGTCCGGGGCTGGCCGGGGCCCTGCACGTGGGGGTCGCCGCCGCCAAGGCCTACGCCTTCTCGCTCGGCGTCCCGCTGTACGGGGTGCACCACCTCGCCGGGCACGTCGCCGCCGCGACCCTCGACGGCGGGCCGCTGCCCGACCCCTGCGTCGTGCTGATCGTCTCCGGCGGGCACACCTCGCTCCTGCTGGTCCGCGACCTCGCCCGGGACCCGATCCTCCACCTCGGCGACACCCTGGACGACGCGGCCGGTGAGTGCTTCGACAAGGTCGCCCGGATCCTGGGCCTCCCCTACCCGGGCGGGCCGGCCATCGACCGCGCCGCCCGCACCGGCGACCCGACGGCGGTACGGCTGCCGCGCCCGCTCACCGGACCGCGCGACGATCCGTACGCCTTCTCCTTCTCCGGCCTCAAGACCGCCGCCGCCCGCTGGGTCGAGGCCCGGCCCGAGCCGCACGTCCCGGACGCGGCGGCCGCACTGCAGGAGGCGGTCGCGGACGTGCTGACCCGCAAGGCGGTACGGGCCTGCACCGACCACGGGATCGGCACCCTGGTGGTGGTCGGCGGCGTCGCGGCCAACTCCCGGGTGCGGGCGCTCGCCGAACAGCGCTGCGCCGCGGCCGGGATCACCCTGCGGGTGCCGCCGCTGCGGCTGTGCACCGACAACGGCGCGATGGTCGCGGCGATCGGCGACCTGCTGGTCCGCTCGGGGGCCGAGCCGGCGCCCGCCCGGCTGTCGGTGGACCCGTCCGCGCCGCTGGAGTTCGCGGCGCTCAGTCCCGTACCCATGCCGGCGCCGTTGTCGTAGCCACTGCCGTCCAGGTGAGGGCGGACGCAGTGGTGGGGGCCTCGGGGCCGGCGCTCGCGCGAACGGGTCGCGGGGTCACGGCTGCCTCGGGGGTTCGAGGGTGAGGACGGCGGGGGTGGTGTCCGGGGCGGCGAGGCGGAGGAGGCCGTGGCCGATGCCGGCCAGGCCGACCATCAGGGAGGGGCTGTGGACCCCGTGTGGCAGGCCGCAGGCCCAGCCCCGGTCGGCCAGGGCGTCCAGGGCGGCGTGCGCCTGTTGACGGGCGGCGGTCCGCCAGGGGCTGCTGGCCTGGTGGAGGGCTTCCAGGTTGCCGAGGTCGCCGTGGCAGAGTGAGGAGTTGTGGCCGAAGCCCTCGCGCAGGACGGTGCCGAGGGCGGTGTCGCGTTCGGCGAGGAGAGCGTTCCGCACTTCGGGGAGGAGTTCGGCGAGGGTGGTGCGGGCCAGGGCGATGCCCGAGGCGCCGTGGCACCACAGCGCGGGGAAGGAGGGGGCGCCGCCGTCCTCGCGGACGTCGCGCCAGTTGGCCTCGGTGGCGTCGAAGAGCGTTCGCTCGTACTCGACGGCGGCGAGGGCGAGTCGGGGAAGCCGGGGATCGCCGAGGCGGTGTCCGGCGCGGGCCAGGGCCCAGGCGATGCCGGAAGCGCCGTGGGCGAAGCCGGCCAGGGGACGGGTCGCGGCCGCGGCGAGGGAGGCGGGCAGCCAGCCGGCGCCGCCGTCGGGGTGCGGGGCGGCGGCCTGGAGGAGCCGTTCGGCGCAAGCCGCCAGCGCATCGGTGACGGCGGGCCCGGGGCGGACGGCCTCCCAGGCGAGCAGGCCGCCGATGGTGCCGGCGCTTCCGGCGAGCAGGTCGTACTGGGTGTCCTCGGCGGCGGTCGCGGTGACGCGGTCGAGCACGAGGGCGCCGAGGGAGTCGAGTTCGGCGTCCGGGTGGTGGGCGGTGAACTGGGCGAGCGCGTAGAGCACCCCGCCGGTGCCGGACAGTCCGCCGCCGATCCGGTCGGCGCGCCGCCGAATCTGATGACGTAGCGTCAGTTCGGCTGCACGGGCGGCTTGGTGGTGCGAACGGTCGCCGGTGGCCAGGGCGAGCTGGTGGAGGAAGAGCGTGATACCCGCGGTGCCGCTGTACAGGTCGGGACCGAGTTCGGCGGGGGCCCAGCGGCCGGGCGGCGCCCAGTTGGGGCCGGCCCAGGCGAGGTCGGCGTTGCCGCGGTAGGCCTCGCGGAGCAGTTGTTCGCCGACTTCGACGGCCTTGGCGAGGGCGCGGCCGGCCGGGTCCTCGCCCGGCGTGACGGGTGCACTCGAGGCGCGAACAACAGCCCGGTCCGGCTCGCGCGCCCCGTCCGCCGTCGTCACCGACAGCCGCAGCAGCTGGAGTTGGCGGGCGAGGTCCTCCTCTCCGAGGGAGTCCGCCTTGGCGAGCGCGAGTTCGAGGGCGGGCCGGTCGGTGACGCCCGGGATCAGTGCGCCGGTGGACGAGCGGGCGTCGACGCCGTCGGGGCGGATGGTGAAGACGGGCACGTCGCCGCGCCACAGGTCGGCGCGTTCGTGTTCGACGAAGGCGAGCGTCTGCTCCTCCCAGCCGACCAGCGCCCAGAGCCGGTCGAGGTGGCGGTCCTGGTCGAGGGCGTCGCGGAGCAGGTCGGGGTGGCAGGCGGTGTTGAGCAGGGTGCGGTACTCGAAGGTGTCGCGGCGCAGCACTCGCGTCTCGTCGGCCGCGAACGCGCGGAGCAACGTGCGGAGTTGCGGTTTGTCGGCGGCGAGCAGCCGGTAGGCCTCGGTGAAGCCGGCCTCCAGCTCCGCCAAGTGGTCGGCCGGTCGCAGCGGCTGCCCGGCCGGGACGGGCCGGCTGCCGGGCGCCTCGACGGGCATCCGCCGGTACTCCAGCCGGAGTTCGTCCGTGCCCTGGTTGACGAGGACGGGCACGGGGCGGGGTGGGAGGTTGGCCGGGTCCCAGCCGAGGGCGGAGATGTCGGCGCCGCCGTTGCCCTCGTCCCACATGCGTTCGGGGAGGAGGCCGGAGCGCAGCACCGAGTGGCGGGCCTGGTGGCGGGCGAGCCGTTCGGATTCGGACAGGTCCTTGGCGGGCTCGTGGAGATCGGGGTGGAGGAGGGCCTCCAGGTCGATCAGGACGGGCTGGTCCCGGACGGCGAGCAGGTTCTGGGCGTGACAGTCGACCGCGTCGAGGACGTACATCAGCGCGGCGAGGGCGCCGGCCCGGTGGTAGAAGGCGCTCAACTCCCGCTCGTCCGCAGCCGGTTCGGCGGTGACGTGGGCGACCCAGCCGTAACCGTCGCCGGCCAGGTGGGCGAGGTCGCGCAGGGGCAGCCGCAGCTGGGGGTTGAGCCAGTGCAGGAGCTGCTGGAAGTGGGTCTCGGCGCCGAGCGGCCGGGGCTTGTAGACGAGTCGGACGCCGTGCTCGAAGCGCAGCGAGCTGACCGTGGCGCCGCCGCGGTGCGGGTCGCCGAGGCCGGTGGCGAGTTCGGTGAGCCGGCCGAGCGGGCGGTCCTCGGCGAAGGTGCGGGCGAGGGCGGGCAGGTCGGCGGCGAGGCGGCGGAACAGGGTGAGGGTGGTGCTCGTCCACTGTTCGGCGAGGGTGGTGAGGCGCAGGGCCAGGACCGGGTACTCGGCGAGGAGGCGGAGCGCCTGCTCGGGTCGGGTGAGCCGGTCGAGGAAGTCGCGGTAGCGCCGCTCGGGGGTGCCGGCGGTCAACTCGCCGCTGAGCCGGGCGACATGGAGTTCGGTGATGACGGTCCGGGTGGCCATCCCGTGGGCGGTGGCGGTGAGCGCGGGCAGGGCGAGCGCGGCCAGTTCCTCGGGGGTGCCGAGGGACGGTGCGTCCAGCGCGGCGAGACCGGCGCACAGGCGGTCGCGGGCGGCGGCGAGCAGCGGGGCGACGAGCCGGGCGAACTCGTGCTCCTCGGGGACGTCCAGGGTGGCCGGGCCGTCGAACGCGGCGGCGAGCCGCTCGGCCCACGCCGGGGTGCCCAGGCGGGCGGCGAGCGCGTCGGGGTGCTCGGTGAGGAGGGCGTGCACGGCGTCCGGGTCGAGGGCGTCGGACGCGAGGCGGCGGGCGAACCAGTCGGCGCGGTCGAACGGCGCCTGGGCCCGCCAGCGCTCCAGTTTCCGGTCGGCACGGTCGGCACGGGCGGCCCGGTCGGCGCGCTCGGTGCGCTCCTCGTCGCCGGCGCCCTCCCGGTCGAGCCCTTCCGGCACCCGGCCGCGGGCGTTCAGCGGGACGGCTCGGGCGGCAGCCCGCAGGAGTTCGGACGCGTCGGCCACGGGGCGGTGCCGCCTCTCTTGTTGCACGGTTGCACTGCTTGCTCGGCGACGTGCGGCACGGGCTCCGGACCGGTCGTACGGCCGGTCCGGAGCGCGTGCCGCACCCGGTCTCAGTAGCTGCAGACGCGACCGCAGCTGGACCAGCCGTCACAGGTGCTGTTCAGCACTGCGGCGGTGACGTAGAGCTCGTCCGCGAGCTCCCCGGCCGGGTGGACCTGGTGGCCCTGGCCGAGGGTGAGCCGGAAGTCCTCGTCCTTGAGTGCGCGAACCTGCTCAGCCGTGGGCTGCATGCTGCCTCCTCCAAGCGTTCGGGTCTGGCACGGGTGTGCCGGTTCCGGATCTTGGCAGCGCTCCCGGCGGCACACCATAGGCATGCGCACCACCGGTCCTTGTTTCGGCCAGGGTCGAAGTGGTGTCCGCCCGACCGCCCCGTCCGCCGTTCGCCCAGGCACCGCCTCGTCCCGACCCTCCTCCGACCGCCGTCCGATCGTTCGGACGGTGCTCCCACGTGGCCGGAATGCGGGCGCGGGGCCGAGTTCCTGGTTTGAACCGGTCGCTCCTGTGGCAGGGCCCCGCACCGAGGGTCACGATGGAGGCCGAACGCCCCCAGCCCGATCGGAGTGCGATGAGCGAGCAGCGCAACCTCGTCCTGCTGACCTTCCCGGACACCACCGCCTGGCGATCCGCGTTCGACGAGGCCCAGCACCTGCCGGGCCTGCACGCGGTGGCAGCTCTGGAGCGCAGCTCCGACGGTGTGCTGGAGGTGCGGGACACCTTCACCCGGGGCGCCGGCGTGGCCACCGTCGGCTCCGGAGTGCTGGGCGGTCTGGTGGGCCTGCTCGGCGGGCCGATCGGGATGCTGCTGGGCTTCGCCGCGGGCGCCGCGCTGGGCAACGCGGCGGAGGAGCGGTACGCGACGGAGGTCGGCGCCGCGATGATCGTGCTCTCGCCCCGGGTGCCGGACGGCGGGGCGCTGCTCGCCCTGGACGTCCGGGAGTCCTCACCCGGCCCGGCGGACGAGCTGGCCGCGAAGCACGGGGCGGCGGTCGAGCGGATCGACGAGCACACCTTCACCGAGCAGGTCCGGGCGGCCGAGAAGAAGGCCGAGGAGCGCTGAGGCGCACTGCGCGGGCCGGCGCACCCCCGCGTCCGCCGACGGCGGCAGGTTCCGTACCGCGTCCGGTGGACCCGGCGCGGCGTCATCCTTGCGATGTAGTCACCCGGTGTACCGGCTGCCGCCGACCGCGGGGCTGTCCCGGGCGCGGGCCGACCGCCACAATGTCCCGGTGATCAACCACCCGACGGTGCAGCGGCTGCGCACGGCAGCGACCCGGCTGGGCAGCGGCCCGGGTGCGGCTCCCCCGCCCCGGACGACCCGGCGCGGCCAGGCCTTCGACCTGGCCCTGGCCCTGTTCCTCTCGTACACCTGCGGACGCTACGCCATCGTCGCGCACCGCACCCACGACGCCCACGGCACCACCTGGAACGAGCTGTTGCTGCTGGTGCCGCTCGTCCCGCTGCCGCTGGTCGTGCGCCGGCGCCACCCGCTCGCCGCGCTGTGGACGGTGCTGCCGGCCGCGCTGCTGGTGCGGTCGCAGCACCCGGACATCGCGTTCTGGGAGGGCGTGGTGGTGATCGTCGCCGCCTACAGCGCGGCGGCGTACGGGCGCCATCCGAACGCCCTCCTGCTGAGCCTGTCGGCCGCTACCGGCGCGCTGGCGGTGCTCTTCGACGACGCCCTGCTGCCGCACTTCCCGAACTCGGTGGTCGCCCTGTTCGTCCTGGTGCCGGTGTTCGCGGTCGCCTACGAACTGCGGATGTGGCGCCGCCGGGTGGAGGAGGGGCGGGAGCGGCTGTCCGCTCTGGAACGCGACCGGCTGGCCGCGCTCCAGCGCGCGGTGGAACACGAACGGGCCCGCATCGCCCGCGAGTTGCACGACGTGGTGACCCACAACGTGAGCATGATGACGATCCAGGCCGGGGCCGCCCGCAAGATCCTGGACACCGCCCCGGACCGGGCCCGGGAGGCGATGGCCGCGGTGGAGTCCGGCGGCCGGGCGGCGATGACCGAACTGCGGCACGTGATGGGCCTGTTGACCATGGACTCGGACACCGGGGACGATCCCGCGGCGAGCGCCGACCTGAGCCCGCAGCCCGGCCTCGGAAGGCTGGACGCCCTGGTCGACGGCGTCCGCCGGTCCGGACTGCCGGTGGAGCTGACCGTGCGCGGGGAGCGCCGGGCAGTCCCGCCCGGGGTCGAACTCGCTGCCTACCGGGTCGTCCAGGAGGCGCTCACCAACACCGTCAAGCACGCGGGCGGTGCCGACGCCGAGGTGACCGTCGACTACGCCCCGGACGGGCTGCGGGTGGAGGTCACCGACACCGGCGGCCGCCCCACCGGCGCGGCCGCCACCGGCAACGGGCGCGGCCTGCTCGGGCTGCGCGAACGCCTCGCCGTCTACGGCGGAACCCTGCACACCGGCCCCCGGCCGCGCGGCGGCTACCGCGTCACGGCCTCGATACCGCTGGAGAGTCGATGAACGAGCAGCCCCTGCGCGTGGTGGTCGCCGACGACCAGGCACTGGTCCGGATCGGGTTCCGGCTGATCCTGGAGTCCGAGGGCATCGAGGTGGTCGCCGAGGCCGAGGACGGCGAGCAGGCCGTCGCCGCCGTCCGCCGGAGCGGACCGGACGTGGTGCTGATGGACATCCGGATGCCCGGCCTGGACGGGCTGGAGGCCACCCGGCGGATCCTCGCCGGCGGGCCGGAGAACGCGCCCCGGATCATCATGCTGACCACCTTCGACCTGGACCACTACGTCTACGCCGCGATGGCCGCCGGGGCCAGCGGCTTCCTGCTCAAGGACGTCACTCCGGAGCACCTGGCCGCCGCCGTCCGGCTGGTCCGCACCGGCGACGCGCTGGTCGCTCCCGCGATCACCCGCCGCCTGGTCGAGCGCTTCGCCCGCCCGGCCGCCCCGCACGCGGCCGCCCCGCACCGGGAGCTGGCCACCCTCACCCCGCGCGAGCTGGAGGTGATGTCGCTGCTCGCCCGCGGCCTCAGCAACGCCGAACTGGCCGCCCGGCTGCAGCTGTCCGAGGCGACGGTGAAGACCCATGTGGCGCGGATCCTGGGCAAGTTGGGGCTGCGGGACCGGGCCCAGGTGGTGGTCGCGGCGTACGAGACGGGCCTGGTCAGCGCGGGGACGCCCGGAACGCCCGGAAGGCCCGGAACGCCGTAGGAAGCGAGGACCGCCCGGAACGCCGTAGGACTCAACGACGACCGGGAGCCCGGGGGTTCGCACCCCCGGGCTCCCGGTCACCGGTGAAGCGTCACACCAGGTCGAAGCGGTCCGCGTTCATGACCTTGACCCAGGCCGCGACGAAGTCCTCCACGAACTTCTCCTTGGCGTCGTCGGCCGCGTACACCTCGGCGACGGCGCGCAGTTCGGAGTTGGAGCCGAAGACCAGGTCGGCCCGGGTGCCGGTCCACTTGACCCGGCCCGAGGCGTCCCGGCCCTCGAAGGTGTGGGCGTCCTCCGAGGTGGACCGCCAACTGGTGCCCAGGTCCAGCAGGTTGACGAAGAAGTCGTTCGTCAGCACGCCCGGGGTCTCGGTGAGCACGCCGTACGAGGACTGCTGGTAGTTGGCGCCCAGCACGCGCAACCCGCCGACCAGTACGGTCAGTTCGGGAGCGCTGAGGCCCAGCAGGTTGGCCTTGTCGAGCAGCAGGAACTCGGCCGGCAGCCGGTTTCCCTTGCCGACCCAGTTGCGGAAGCCGTCCGCCCTGGGCTCCATCGCGGCGAAGGACTCGGTGTCGGTCAGCTCCTGCGGCGCGTCCACCCGGCCGGGCGCGAACGGCACCTCGACGGCCAGGCCGCCCGCCTTGGCGGCCTGCTCGATGCCGACGCCGCCGGCCAGCACCACCAGGTCGGCCAGCGAGACCTGCTTGTCGCCCGCCTGCGCGTTGAAGTCCCGCTGCACGCCCTCCAGGGCCCGCAGCACGCCGGCCAGCCGGTCCGGCTCGTTGACCTCCCAGCCGGCCTGCGGCTGCAGCCGGATCCGGCCACCGTTGGCGCCGCCGCGCTTGTCGCTGTTGCGGTAGGAGGAGGCGGCGGCCCAGGCGGTGGAGACCAGCTCGGAGACCGAGAGGCCGGTGGCGGCGATCCGCCGCTTGAGGTCGGCGACGTCCGCCGCGTCGATCTGCTGGTACGAGACGGTCGGCAGCGGGTCCTGCCAGAGCAGCTGCTCGCTCGGCACCTCGGGGCCGAGGTAGCGCACCACGGGGCCCATGTCGCGGTGGGTCAGCTTGAACCAGGCGCGGGCGAAGGCGTCGGCGAACTCCGCCGGGTTCTCCAGGAAGCGCCGCGAGATCGGCTCGTACACCGGGTCGAAGCGCAGCGACAGGTCGGTGGTGAGCATGATCGGGACGTGCCGCTTGTCCGGGTCGTGGGCGTCCGGCACGGTGCCCTCGCCGGCGCCGTCCTTCGGCTTCCACTGGTGGGCACCGGCCGGGCTCTTGGTGAGCTCCCACTCGTAGCCGAACAGCGTCTCGAAGAAGCTGTTGTCCCAGGTGATCGGGGTGGCGGTCCAGATGCCCTCCAGGCCACTGGTGATCGCGTCGCCGCCGACGCCGGTGCCGAAGCCGCTCTTCCAGCCGAGGCCCATCTGCTCCATCGGCGCGGCCTCCGGGTCCGGGCCGACGTTGTCCGCCGGGCCGGCTCCGTGGGTCTTGCCGAAGGTGTGGCCGCCGGCGATCAGCGCGACGGTCTCCTCGTCGTTCATCGCCATCCGGTAGAAGGTCTCGCGGATGTCGCGGGCGGCGGCGATCGGGTCCGGGTTGCCGTTGGGGCCTTCGGGGTTGACGTAGATCAGGCCCATCTGGACGGCCGCCAGCGGGCTCTCCAGCTCGCGGTCGCCGGTGTAGCGCTCGTCGCCCAGCCAGGTGGTCTCCGGGCCCCAGTAGACGTCCTCGTCCGGCTCCCAGTCGTCGACCCTGCCGCCGCCGAAGCCGAAGGTCTCGAAGCCCATGCCTTCCAGGGCGACGTTGCCGGCCAGCACGATCAGGTCGGCCCAGGAGATGCTGCGCCCGTACTTCTTCTTCACCGGCCAGAGCAGTCGGCGGGCCTTGTCCAGGCTGGCGTTGTCGGGCCAGCTGTTGAGCGGGGCGAAGCGCTGCTGACCGCCGTCGGCGCCGCCGCGGCCGTCGCTGATCCGGTAGGTGCCGGCGCTGTGCCAGGCCATGCGGATGATGAAGGGGCCGTAGTAGCCGAAGTCGGCCGGCCACCAGGGCTGCGAGGTGGAGAGCACCTCCTGGATGTCCCGCTTGACGGCCGGGAGGTCGAGGGCGTTGAACGCCTTCGCGTAGTCGAAGGCCTCGCCGAAGGGGTTGGCCACGGCGGGGTTCTTGGCGAGGATCTTCAGGTTCAGCCGCTCCGGCCACCACTGGCGGTTCCCGCCGCCCTGGGTGGGGTGGAGCGCGCGCCCGTGGTTGACCGGGCAGCCGCCCGCGCTCGCCTCTACGCCGGTTGCATCGTGGTTCTCAGACATGGGAATCCTTCCCTACAAGGCGGATCACGGTGTCTTTCTGCTACCTACGGCACCTACTGCTATTGCCCAGGCTAGCGCCGGAGCCGATCCTACGATGGACGGAATCCAAGTCAAGAACGACACCAAACCCGTATCCGGTCGGGAAACGGACCGCAGCGGACGCCGGTTGGTAAACTCCGGTCCTCCCCGTGACCTGAATAGGTGAACCGTGATGAGTGACCTGCTGGAACGACTGCGCGAGCGCGGCTGGCGCCTCACCTCCCAGCGGCGTGTCGTGGCCGAGGTCCTGGACGGCGAGCACGTGCACCTGACCGCCGACGAGGTGCACGCCCGCGCGGCCGACCGCCTGCCGGAGATCTCCCGCGCGACGGTCTACAACACCCTCGGCGAGCTGGTCACCCTCGGCGAGGTCATCGAGGTGTCCACGGACGGGCGCGCCAAGCGTTACGACCCCAACGCCCACCGGCCGCACCAGCACCTGGTCTGCACCGGCTGCGGCGCCATCCGCGACGTCCACCCCGTCGGCAACCCGCTCGCCGACCTCCCGGCCGAGCAGCGATTCGGCTTCACCGTCTCGGGGGCCGAGGTCACCTACCGGGGGCTCTGCCCGGTCTGCGCGGGCTGACCGCCCGCCGTTCCGGAAGCCGGAGACCAGGCGCTGCGGCAGTGGGCCCGGGACGGGTTCCGCTCACGAACGCGCGGTTCCGTCCGCGCGCGGCAGAGCTCTGGCGCGGGCGACGAGCAGGGCGATGTCGTCGTTCCCGCTCCGGTGGCGCAGGCCGCCGAGGAGGAGGTCGCAGGTCTCCTCCGGGGAGCGGCGGGGCCGTCCGAGGAGGTCGGTGAGGGCCGCGAGGCGGGTGTCGATGTCGTGGTCGCGGGTCTCCACCAGCCCGTCCGTGTACAGCACCAGTTCGTCGTCGACCGCGAGGTCGAGGGGGGCGTCCCGGAAGGTGACGCCGCCGACGCCGAGGGGCGCGCCGGTGGGTAGCTCGAGGAGGACCGGGGGGCGCCCGGGGCGGGTGTGGACCGGGGGGAGGTGGCCGGCGCTGGCGATGCGGCCACGGCGCCGACGGGGGTCGTACACCGCGTAGACGCAGGTGGCGATGACCTCGCCGAGGTCGGCGGCGATCCGGTCGAGCTGGGTGAGGACGGCGGCCGGCGCCAGGTCGAGACCGGCCAGTGTCCTTGCCGCAGTGCGGAGTTGGCCCATGGTGGCGGCGGCGTTGATGCCGCTGCCCATGACGTCCCCGACCACCAGAGCCGTCATGTCGTCACCCAGGGGGATGACGTCGAACCAATCGCCGCCGACCTCGCCGACGCTCGCCGTCGGCTGGTAGCGGTAGGCGACTTCCAGCCCGGGGGGTTGCGGGGGCGAGCCGGGCAGCAGGTGCCGCTGGAGGGCGAGGGCGGCGTGCCGTTGGCGCTGGTACCAGCGGGCGTTGTCGATGGCGACGGCGGCACGGGCGGCGAGTTCACCGGCCAGCACCAGGTCGTCGTGGTCGAAGGGCTGGTCGTTGCGGGCGCGTTTGAGGTCGAGGGCGCCCAGCACCTGACCCCGGGCGCGCAGCGGTACGGCCAGGTAGGAGTGGACCCGGGCCTGCCTCAGTAGTTCGGCGGCCCGGTCGTCCTTGGCGATACGCGGCACGTCACGGTCGGTGACGTGGGCCAGCAGGACCGGGCGACCCGTACGGGCACAGCGGGTGATCAGACGGGTGGCGTCGTAACTGGCTATCTCGCCGACGGGGTCGGCGGCGTCGGCGGCGGGGGTGGGATAGGCGGCTTTGACGGCCAGGGCCCGGATCAGGACCGGGTCGTCCGTGCCGGTCGGGGGCGGGGTGTCGGTGAGGACGCTTTCCAGGATGTCGACGGCTGCGATGTCGGCGAACTCCGGGACGAGGACGTCGGCGAGTTCGCGGGTGGTGGTGTCGAGGTCCAGGGTGGTGCCGATGCGTTCGGACGCCTCGGCGACGACGGTGAGGCGTCGGCGGGCCGCTGCCGCAGCGGTGGAGGCCCGGTGCTGCTCGGTGACGTCGATGACCGTGACGGCGACGCCGATCACCCGGTGGGCGGGATCCTCCAGGCGGTAGAAGGACCCGGACCAGGCGTGTTCGGTCCCGGGGTCGAGACGGGTGCGGCCCGTGGTGAACTGGTTCAACAGCGGGGTGCCGGTGTCCAGCACCTGCCGCATCGCCGCCTCGATCGCGTCGGCGTCCAGGAACGGCAGCGCCTCCCGGACGGTGCGGCCCAGGCACTCGGCGGCCGGCAGGCCGTTGATGCGCTCCAGCGCCGGGTTGATCAGGACGTACCGCAGGTCGGTGTCCATCACCGACAGCCCGATCGGGGACTGCTCCACCAGCCGCAGGGACAGTGCGAGGTCCCGTTCCAGGCGGCGCAGCGTGGCCTGGTCGGTGGCCAGGCCGAGCGCGTAGTACTGGCCGTGCTCGTCCTCCAGGCGCATGTTGCGGAACTCGGCCAGCAGCGTGGACCCGTCCTTGTGCCGCACCGGGAAGACCCCGGCCCACGCCCCGCCACCGAGCATCACCTTCGCGAACAGCGACAGCACCAGGTCCAGGTGCTGCTCCTCGACCAGCACCTGGGCGGCAGGACGGCCCAGCGCCTCGGCCGCCCGGTAGCCGAACAGGTCCTCGGCCTGCGGGCTCCACAGCACGATCCGCCCCTGCGCGTCCAGCACCACCGCGGCGACGCCCAGCACGTCCAGCAGCCCGCCCGGCTCCATCGCGGGATCCCGGCCCGGCTGGGCGGCACCCGACGGCGTCGCGTGCCCGGCGTCCACTCGGCCACCTCCTCCCGCCGACGCCCACCCAGCTGCAACGACGGCGTCGGTTCACTCCATCGTCCCGCCCCGGCCCGAACCCGCCAGTCCAGCAGCAGCCGCCCACCGGCGGAGCCTCGACCCCCGAACCGAAACGGTCACGCGGCGCTACCGGAAGGGGCTGTCGCGTGCGCGGTCTCCAAGCGGTCCGCCGAACGTGACGAGCCCCGGCCTCCTGCACGGGGCCTCGGCGTGGGCCGGTCGAACCGGGTCCCGTCTACCGCAGGGGGAGGTTCTCCTCCTGGAGCCGGTGCAGCAGCATCTCCCGGTGCAGGGCGGCGATCGGCTCGAGGAGGTCGGGGTGGCGCAGCAGGGGCGCCGCCTGGTGCTCGTGGTCGCCGGGGCGCAGGAGGCGGGTCACGGCGCCGGTCGCACCGGCGCCCGCGGCGGCCGCGGCGGCCTGGGCGAGTGGGACGAGGGCGGGGTCGGCCAGGAGGCAGGCCGCCCAGCTGACGACGGTCTCGTCCACCCAGGTCCGCCAGGCGGTGTCCTCGGCGGGCCGGTCGTGTTCGGCGCCGGTGAGCCAGTCCAGTCGGGCGCTGCCGCCCGGGCCCAGGAGGTGCAGCAGTTGCGCGTCGAGGTCGGTGGGGTAGCGCAGCACGGCGGCGAGGGTGACGGCCTGTCCCGCCTGGGCCTCGGCCAGGGCCCGGCTGAACGCGCCGGGTGCCGGCGGGAAGGCGGTCAGCAGCCAGCGGGTGCCGGCGGCTATGACGGGGGTGAGATCGGCGGACACGGCGTCCTCCTCGGGGCAAGCTCGCTTGCCCGGCCGGGTTCCGCGAGTTACGGCGCGAAGCCGCACTGCTCCGCTCGTGGCCGCCAGTGTAGGCAGGCTCGGCCCGGCAACGGCATGATGCCCGTCACTTCCGGCCGGGTGGGTGCGGAGGCCGGCTGCCGGGTCCGCACCCACCGGGCCTGTCGGGACCGGCTCAGGACTTGCCGCGCCCGGTGACGAAGTCGCGTGCCCGGTCCACCAGGCCTGCGCCCGGTGCGAGCAGCTTGCTGGCCATCGGGGTGCTGGGGGTGGACGGGTGGGGGCGGGTGGGTGCCATGGCCTTGGCCCGGCGGATCTTGTCCCCGAGATCGTTCAGCTGCTCGGGCGTACAGGCCTGGCGCAGCATGGGGAAGAGGTTGTTCTCCTCGTCCTGGAGGTGCGAGGCGACCTCGTCCATCAGCCGCCGCAGCAGCGAGGTCATCTCCGGGTCGTCGGCCCTCGTCTTCTCCAGTTCCTTGAGGAGCTTCTCGACCCGGTTGTGCTCCTCGATCTCCTTGTCCGCGAGCCGCGCCCCGCCTTCGACGTGCTCGCGCACCGCCGGGTAGAGGTACTGCTCCTCGGCGACCGAGTGCCGCACCAGCTCGATGGTGACCTCGTCCACGAGGTCCCGCAGCTCCTGTCCGCCGCCGCTCATCGCCTGGATGCGACCGAACATCCGCTCCACCTCCCGGTGGTCGGTCGTCAACTCGTCGATCACGTTTCCGCCGTGCCCCATGTCGCCTCCACGCGTCCGCGGGCGGGCCTTTCCCGCCCGGGTTCGGGAGGGGTTCCCCGCCCGGCGGGTCCGCGCCCCGGCGCTGGGCGGGTCTCATCCGATCGGACGCGCGCACGGGGCACGACCTGCGCGGCCTGCAGCGCCCGCGCACCCGCCCGAACCACCTCGGGCAGTCCGTCGGGGGAGTGCGGAACGACACCCGTCCGGTCGGGCCGGAAGGCCGAACGGCAGGCGCGACCGCGCTCCCGGAGCTCCTGTGCCGTCGACGCGCGGTGCTCCTGCTACCGCCAGCGCACGCGCAGGTCCTTCAGGCCGTTCTGGAAGTTGGAGACCAGGCGCCGGGGCGGCGGGCCGGGGGCGAGTTCCAGGCCGGGGAGTTCCGTGACGATGCGGCGGAGCAGGGTCGTCATCTGGATCCTGGCCAGCCGGGCACCGACGCAGAAGTGCGGGCCGAAGCCGAAGCTGACGTGGTCGTTGGGGGTGCGGGTGAGGTCGAGGCGGTCGGCAGCGGGGAAGACCGACTCGTCCCGGTTGGCGGAGGCGTGGTAGACCACCACCTTGTCCCCGGCGGGGATCCGCTGCCCGGCCAGCTCCACGTCCCGGGTGGCCGTGCGCCGGAACTCCAGCACCGGTGGCCACCACCGGAGCAACTCCTCCACCGCCGAGCCGATCAGCTCGGGTCGGCGGCACAACTCCCGGTACTGGTCGCGGTGCTGGAGCAGGGAGTACAGGGCGCCGGGCAGGCCGTTGCGCAGGGTCTCGTTCCCGGCGACGGCGAACAGGAAGAACATCGTCTCGAACTCGCCGGTGCTCAGGCCCGCTTCCAGCATCCGGGCGACCATGCTGCCCGGCGGGGGCTGTTCGGCGAGTGCGTGGGCGTAGCCGAACATGTCGGCGAGGGCGGCGCGGGAGCGCGGGTTGAGTGGGCGGCCGTCGGGGGTGGTGACCGTTGTGGGCCGGTGGGCGAGCGCGGCACGGCCCGTCTCGGTGAGCCGGGCCGGGTCGGCCGTGCTGGACCGGGCGTACTCCGGATCCTGGTAGCCGATCACGCGGTTCGACCAGTCGACCAGCAGCTGCCGGTCCTGGTCGGGTACCCCCAGGATGCGTGCCAGGGTCCGGACCGGCAGGTCGGCGGCGACCGGTACGAAGTCGGCCTCGCCCAACGGGCGGATGGCGGCGACGAGTTCGGCCGCGCGTCGCTCGACGGCGGCGGTCAGTTCGTGCAGCGCTCGCGGAGTGAAGGCGGCGGCGACGGCCGGGCGCAGGCGGGAGTGGTCGGGCGGGTCCTGGTTGAGCATCATGGTGCGGGCGAAGGCCAGGTCGGCCGGGCTGTCCGGGTCCCGGATCTGGGTCGCCCCGAGGTGCGAGGAGAAGTCCTCGGGTCTGCGCAGCACCTGCTTCACGTCCGCGTGCCGCAGCACCGCCCAGTACCCCGGCCCGGCCGGCCACTCCCCCACCGCCGACTCCTCCACCCACCAGACCGGCGCCTCGGCCCGCAACTCGCGGAACAGCCCGTACGGCACGTCCTCCGCGTACGTCTCCGGCCGGAAGATCCGGTTCACCCGCGCCTGGTCGAAGCCCATGCCGACCGACCGTACGCGGCAAGTCGGCGGCCCGCCAGAACCCGGGGCGTCACGGTTGCAGCGATCGGCGGCCGACATCCCGTAGGGTCGGCCAATGGCGAAGTACTTCGACGTGCACCCAGAGTCCCCCCAGCCGCGCACCATCAGCACCGTGGCCGACAGCGTCCGGTCCGGGGCCCTCATCGCGTACCCGACCGACTCCTGTTTCGCCCTGGGCTGCCGACTGGACAACCACGAGGGCCTGGAGCGGATCCGCTCGATCCGGCGCCTCGGCGAGCGGCACCACTTCACCCTGATGTGCGAGGACTTCGCGCAGCTCGGGCAGTTCGTCCAGCTCGACAACTACGTCTTCCGGGCCGTCAAGGCGGCGACACCGGGCAGCTACACCTTCATCCTCCCCGCCACCAAGGAGGTTCCGCGCCGGCTGCTGCACCCGAAGAAGAAGACGGTGGGCGTCCGGATCCCCGACCACGCCGTCACCCGGGCGCTGCTCGCCGAACTCGGCGAGCCGCTGGTCTCCAGCACCCTGATCCTGCCCGGCGAGGACGAGCCGATGACCCAGGGGTGGGAGATCAAGGAGCGGCTGGACCACGTGCTGGACGCCGTGGTGGACTCCGGCGAATGCGGCACCGAACCGACCACGGTGATCGACTTCTCCGGCGGAGAGGCGGAGATCGTCCGGCGCGGGGCGGGCGACCCGGCACGCTTCGAGTGAGCGCTGACGGGGGCAGTGTCGGGTGAGGGCTCTCGGGTGAGGCTGCGGCGCCGGTCTCAGCGGTGGCGGAGGTCCACGAAGGCCCCCGCCAGGCCGCCGAGCGAGACGGCCGGGACGAGCGACGCGTCCCAGGGCTGACCGCCCGCCACTCCCGAGACCACCACCAGGGCGAGGACGGCGACGCCCGTCACCCGTGCCGGGACCGAGCGCGGCACCAGCGGCAAGGGCTTGCCGTTTCGCCGTTGTCGGGCCAGGTTGATGACGAGCAGGAGTACTGCAACCGCGAGCAGTGGCGGCGCCATGTCGTGGGTCATGGTGCCAGGATGTCATGGACGGTGAAGAGTTGTTCGAGTTGGGCGGGGTCGTCGGTCCGGAACACGGCCGTTTCCACGGCGAGTTGGAGGTCAGGGCCGTGCAGCCATTCGGCGAAGGCACGGTACGCGGAGCTCTGTTTGTCCCAGAAGGCGTTCGAGGGTTCGAGCCCCCCGGCGAGGGCGAGCTCGTGCAGCCGCTCCACGGCCGTCGGGGTCGCCAGGCGGGCCCATTCTGCTAGCCGGTCACCGGTGTGGTCCGGGTCGGCGGCGGCGAGGGCGCAGAGGACGGACTCGGCGTCCCACCACTCCTCGGCGTTGTGGAGGGCGTCCGACCAGAGTGCGTCCAGGAGCCTGCGCAGGTACCCGGCCTCCGGCCAGTCGTACCAGCCGGCCCGGGCGAGCTTGACGCCGACCACTTCCAGGTCGGGGACGGTGAGTTCGCCGGTCAGAACGAGTTGGAGGATGCGGGGGGCGAAGTAGCGGAAGTCGCCGGGCGAGCCGACGGTGCTCAGCGCCGAGGCGGCGTAGTGCGTCAGCTCGTCCGGCCCCAGCCGCTCGCGCGGGGTGCGGAGCAGGGTCTCGATCCCGGCCGGCGCGTTGCAGCACGGGCAGGCGTCGATGCCGGTGGGGCGCGGGGCCGTTGCGAACGCGGCGGGGAGCCCGTTGACGAGGTCCTGCAGTGCGGTGCCGTCCATGATGGACACCATTGAACACGCCCTCAGCGACTGGCCGACCAGTTGAGCAGCAGGCGCAGGGCGTCGTCGGAGGGGGTGCCGGGGTCGGCGGTGTAGGTGACGAGGGCCTGGTCGGGGTCGTCGGCGGGGCGGAGGGTGTCGTAGGTGAGGTCGAGGAGGCCGGCGACGGGGTGGTGGAAGCGTTTGCGGCCGGAGGTCTTGTCGGCGACCGGGTGTTCGGCCCAGAAGGCGTTGAACTCCGGACTGCCGAGGCAGAGTTGGCCGATGAGCTCGGCGAGGCGGGGGTCGTCGGGGCGGCGGCCGGCCTCCAGGTGGAGGAAGGCGACGTTCTCCCGGGCGCAGGTGGACCAGTCGGCGAAGAGGTCGCGGGAGGCCGGGTCGAGGAAGGTGATGCGGGCGATGTTGCGGTGTTCGGGCGGGAGGGCTCCGTAGTCTCCGAAGACGGCTGCCGCGGCCCGGTTCCAGGCCAGGATGTCCATCCGGTGGCCCATCACCACGGCCGGTGTGCCGTCGAGTCGGTCGAGCAGGCGCAGCAGGGAGGGGCGGGGCTGCTGGCGCGCGGTGGGGCGGCGGCGCACGCGGCCGGACGGGCGGGCGAGGCGGTGGAGGTGGCCGGACTCGTCGGGGGCCAGGCGCAGGGCTCGGGCGACGGCGTCGAGGACGGCTTCGGAGGGGTTGCCGACGCGGCCCTGTTCGAGGCGGGTGTAGTAGTCGACGCTGACCCCGGCCAGGTGGGCGAGTTCCTCTCGGCGCAGGCCGGCGACCCGGCGCCGGCCGCCGTAGTCGGGGAGGTCGACGTCGACGGGCCGGAGGGCGGCACGGCGGGTGCGGAGGAAGTCGCTGAGGGCGGTGGTCGGGTTCACGGAGACGATTCTGACCCGTCGGGCGCCCCCGTGCCTGGCCCCGGCAGGACCAGGCACGGGCACGGGCACGGGTACCGGTACGGGTACCGGTACGGCATCGCGGCCCCCGGTGGCGAGTTCCTCGGCGGCACGGGCCAGGCGGGCGTCGTCACGGCCGGTGATCACGACCCGGGTGCCGGAGGCGAGGAGGAGGCGGGCGGTGGCGAGGCCCATGCCGCTGGTGCCGCCGGTGACGAGGACAGTGGCGTGGGAGGTGGGATCGGTGGCGTTCATGGCCCCACCCTCGCGGCGGGCGCCGTCGCGGTACCAGGCCCCGCCCGACCCCGGGTGCGCCGGGACCACCCTCGGGAACGGATCGGGAACAGATCCGTTCACCGCCGGGTTGGGGCATGGCGACGAGCTTGCAGCACACCCGAACAGCGAGGGCTTTCCCATGAAGATCGGCATCATCGGTGCGGGCAACATCGGCGGCAACCTGACGCGGCGTCTGACCGCTCTCGGGCACGACGTCTCGGTGGCGAACTCGCGCGGTCCGGAGTCGCTGAAGGCGCTCGTGGAGGAGACGGGCGCTAAGGCGGTGACGGCCACCGAGGCGGCGAAGGGCGCGCAGGTCGTGGTAGTGACGGTGCCGCTGAAGAACGTGCCGGACCTGCCCGCCGGGCTGCTCGACGGCGCCGCCGAGGACGTGGCGGTGATCGACACCGGCAACTACTACCCCAAGGAGCGGGACGGCCGGATCGACGCGATCGAGGACGGCGGACTGACGGAGAGCCGTTGGACGGAGCAGCACCTCGGCCACCGGGTGGTCAAGGTGTTCAACGGCACCTACGCGCAGGACCTGCTGGAGCGGCCCCGCCCGGCGGGTGACCCGGAGCGGCTGGCCGTACCGGTCGCCTCGGACGACGAGGCCGCGAAGCAGGTCGTGCGGGCACTGGTCGACGAGTTGGGCTTCGACACCGTGGACGCGGGCGGCATCGACGATTCCTGGCGCCAGCAGCCGGCCACCCCGGTGTACGGGCTGCGCGCCGGGGTCGAGGCCGTGAAGCGGGCGCTCGCGGAGGCGTCCCCGGAGCGCCCGGCGGCCCACCGGGCCTGAGTCCCCGTCCGGCCCGGATCCGGCCGGACGGGGACTCGGTCAGCGGAGTCGGCGCGCCCCCTCGGCCGGTACGGCGGTGTGGGCGCGCGGCTCGGCGGGACCAGCCGTACTCCCCCGCACCACCAGCTCGGCGGCCAGTTCCACCCCCGCCGGGGGCGGCCCGGCTCCGCGCACCTGGTCGAGCAGCCGCTCGACCAGCGCGGCGGCGATCGCCCCCAGCGGCAGCCGCACCGAGGTCAGCGCCGGGTGCAGATGGCGGCAGAGCGGAGTGTCGTGGAAGCCGGTGACCGCGATCCCGCGCGGCCCGACCGCCAGTCCCTCCGCCCGCACCGCCTCGTACACGTCCAGCGCCAGCAGGTCGCTGCCCGCCGCGACGGCCGTCGGCGGCTCCGGCCCGCGCAGCAACTCCCGTACGGCCGCCGCCTCCGGACCGGCGGCGGTGACGGCGGTCAGCCCCAGCCGGCGCGACTCGGCCAGGAAGCCCGCCCGGCGCGCCGCCATCCACGGCAGGTCCTCGGAGCCGCCGAGGTACCCGATCCGCCGGTGGCCGAGCGCCGCGAGGTGGCGCACCACGGCGGCCGTCGCCGCGTCGTTGGCGATGTCCACCCAGTGCTGCGGCTGCGCGGGCCCGGTCCGCCCGAAGGTGACGAACGGGACGCCGAGCCGGGCGACGTGCTCGACCCGGGCGTCCTCGGCGAGCACGTCCGCCAGCACCAGTCCGTCCACCTGGCGGGCCGCCACCAGTTCGTCGATGGCGGCCGTCGGGTCCGCCGCGCCCCGGGCCGGGCGGAACAGCAGCACCCGCCAGCCCTGCTCCCCGGCGGCGTCGACCAGGGCTTCCAGGAACCCGGCCATCAGCGGGTTGGGGTCGTGGGGGTCGTCCGCCGGGGCGAGGTAGCCGATGGTGCGGCGGGCGCCGCTGCGCAGCGAGCGGGCCGACTGGTCGGGCTGGTAGCCGAGTTCACGGATCATCGCGGTCACCCGCTCCAGCGTCTCCGGGCGGACCCGGTGCGGGGCGTTGAGCGCGTTGGACACGGTCTGCCGGGAGACCCCGGCCGCTCTCGCGACATCCTCGATGGTGGTGGCGCCGCGGCGCGGCCGGTGTGCTCCCTCGGGCGGCATGCGGTCCTCCAGGCGGTGCGGCTCGGTCGGGCGTGCTGCTCGGTCAGGCGTGTGACCCGGGCGGAAGGCTCGGTCGGAGCAGCACGGTCAGGCGCGGCGCAGCGTCAGCAGACCGCCGCGCGGCACGGGGATCGGGGCGGCGAGGCCGAGTTCGACCTCGCCCTCGCGGACGATACGCCCCCTGGCGTCCCGCACGGCCGCCACGGCCGTCCCGCTGCCGCCGGTCAGCCGCACGTCCGGGTCGGCGTCGGCGTTGGCCACCAGCAGGGTCCGCCAGCCGTCGCCGGAGGCGTCCACCGGCAGGGCGGCGTACCGGGCGACCGCGACGGTGTCCCCGCCCAGTGCCGTCACCAGTGGGTACCCGAGGTCCGGGCGGGACGGTCGCAGCTCGCCGAGCTGCAGGGTGTCCAGGTGGGTGCGGAAGACGCCGAGCCAGAAGGCGATCGCCTCGCGCTGGGCCGGGCTCTGCGCGGCGAGGTCGACGGAGACCTGCGGCACCGAGAACAGCACGTTGATCAGGTGGCAGGCGATCTGCTCGGGCGGCTCGGCCGGGTGCCACATCAGCATGTCGGAGTGGACCGGGACGGGCCCGGCCGCGAGCCGCAGGTCGATCGTCCGCTGCCGGTTCTCCTGGGGGCCGAGCGGGCAGTCGGTGGCGCGGATCATGGTGACGTACGGCCACAGCGCCGGGCTGACGTACGGCTGGCGGTACTCGACCATCGCCTGCGGGTCCGCCGCGGTGATCCGGTGGCGGATGGCGGCGAGCAGGCGCCGCACGCCCTCGTCCACGCTCGCGCAGTCCGCCTCGGGACCGGCGGCGGGGGCCGGCCCGCGGGAGAACCAGTCGACGAAGTCGACCTTGAGCCCGTCCGTGCCCCACTCCTCGACGGCCCGGGCGAGCCGGTCGGTGAGGAAGTCACGGACCTCCGGGTAGCGCGGGTCGGCCACGACCGCGCCCAGGTGGGCGGCGTCGGCGAGGGCGTGGCGGCCGAGCTTCCCGAAAGCGGCGCTGTCCTTGCCGATGAACGGCAGGGCGTACCAGAGCAGGTAGCGCACGCCGAGCCCGTTCACCCGGGCGACGTGGGCGGCGGTGTCGGGGAGTGACACCGGCTCCCAGTCGCCGCAGTGGGCGTAGCCGCGGGTGCGGTCGGCGGTCATCCAGCCGTCGTCCACGATGATCACGTCCAGGCCGAGCGCCTTGCCGAGCGCCGCCTGGGCCTCGACGCGCTCCGTCGTGACGTCCTGGTGCATCGAGTACCAGGTCGAGTAGGCGGGCCGGCGGGCGGCGTCGGGGATGTCCACGGTTCGGCCCTCCCCCCACCAGGCGGCGAGGTCGGCCAGGCAGCGGGCGAAGTGCCGCCCCGAGGTGTCGATCCGTACGGTGAGCTCGCCGTCGGCCTGGGCCCAGAACCGGAACTCGCCGGTCTCCTCGACCACTCCCGCCCCCGCCAGCACGTCGGGGCGCCCGGCGGCGAAGGCGCACAGCGCGACGTCCCCGGTGCCGACCAGCGCGGCGATCGGTGCGCCCGCGGCGAGGCCGGTGCGGCGCGGCGCGCTCCAGGCGGCGGGCAGCCAGCCGGTGCCGCGCGGTTCCGGGGTCCAGAAGGCGGTGGCGTCCACGCAGGGCACCCGCCACTCGATCCGTACCGGCCCGGCGTCGCGCGCGGTCACCTCGACCACCCCGTCCGCGACCGGCCGGGCGGTGGCCGCTCCGCTCGCTGCGAGGCTCGCCCCGAGGTCCGGGCCCTCGGCGTGCAACGGGCGCAGGCCGCCGGCGGCGGCGGGGGCGTGCGGCTCCCAGATGTCGGTCCCGGTCATGCTGCTCAGCCTTTCGTGGCGCCGGCCAGCAGGCCGGAGATGAACTGCCGCTGGAGGACCAGGAAGAGGACCATCATCGGCAGGGTGGACAGGGCGGTGCCGGAGAGGATCGCGCCGTAGTCGGTGGTGGCCTTGTTGCCGTACAGCGTCGCGAGGGCGACCGGCAGGGTGTGCATGTCCGGGCTGCGCAGTGCGATCAGCGGCCAGACGAACTGGTTCCAGGAGCCCAGGAAGAGGAAGATCGAGAGCGCGGCGAGCACCGGTCGCATGACCGGGACGACGACGTTCCACAGCACCCGGAACTCGCCCGCGCCGTCGACCCTCGCGGCGTCCAGGAGTTCGTCCGGCAGGCCGGCCAGCGACTGGCGCATCAGGAAGACGGCGAAGGGCACGCACAGTCCGGGCAGGATGATCGCCTGGTAGGAGTCGAGCAGGCCGAAGCTCGTCATCATCTTGAACAGCGGTACCAGCATGACCTGTTCGGGCACCACGAGGGTGGAGAGCAGCAGCGCGAACAGCAGGGTGCGGCCGCGGAAGCGGAACTTGGCGAAGGCGTAGCCGGCCAGCAGGGCGACGACCAGCGCACCGACGGTCTGGATCCCGGCCACCAGCAGGGAGTTGGCGATCACCCGGAGCAGGCCGATCCTCTCGTCGAGGCGGTGCAGGTTGGCGCCGAGGCCCCCGCCGGGCAGCAGGTGCGGTGGCCAGTCGAAGATCTCGGTGTCCTTGCGGGTGGTGGAGATCAGCAGCCAGTAGAAGGGGGCGACGGACAGGCCGGTGAGGCCGGCGAGGAGGAAGGTCAGCGGCCAGCCGCGGAGCTTCACGGGGTTCATCGGTCCTTCTCCCCCATCAGGCGCATCTGGACCGCGCCGAGCACCGACACCAGCAGCGTGAGCGCGTAGGCGATGGCGGAGGCGTAGCCGAAGTCGAAGTACCGGAAGCCGTTCTGGTACAGGTACATGGAGACGGTCAGGCTCGCGTTGTCCGGGCCGCCGCCGGTCAGCACGTACGGCTCGTCGAAGAGTTGGAGCGTGCCGATGGTGGACAGCACGACGGTGAACAGCAGGACGGGGCGCAGCGCGGGAACGGTGATCGCGGTGAAGCGGCGGACCGGTCCGGCGCCGTCGACCATCGCGGCCTCGTACAGGTCCTTCGGGATGCCCTGGAGGCCGGCCAGGTAGATGACGGCGTTGTAGCCGGTGTAGTGCCAGGTGAGCACCAGGACGACGGCCATCCGCGCCCAGAACGGCTGGCCGAGCCAGTCGACGGCGGGCAGGCCGACGGTCTCCAGCAGCCGGTTCACCGCGCCGTCGTCCGTCCTGAGCAGGAAGGCGAACATCACGCCGGTGGCGACCAGGCCGGTGACGGCGGGCATGAAGACACCCAGCCGCCAGACCGCCCGCCAGCGCACCAGGACGGAGTTGATGCCGACGGCCGTCAGCAGGGCGAGCGCCAGCATCAGCGGGACCTGGACGACGAGGATCTCGGCGGTGTTGCGCAGGGCCGTCCAGAACAGCGGATCGTCCAGCAGGCGTCGGTAGTTGGCGAGTCCGGCGGCGCGGGTGGCGCTGCCGGCGCCGGTGGTGAAGGAGAGCAGCAGGGAGTCGACGATCGGGTAGGCCTTGAACACGCCGAAGGTGACCAGGGCCGGGGCGAGCAGCAGGTACGGCAGCGCGGCACGGCGGCGGCGGGCGTTCCGGCTCGTCCGTAAGGTCCTCCCGGCGGGTTTCGCGGTCGGCGTCACGGCCGGGGCGGTGGCGGTGGTCGTCATGCGATCGTGCGTCCGGTCTGCTGGGCGAGCCGCCCGGCGGCGTCCTGGAGGACGGCGGCCGGGTCGCCGGACTTGAGGAAGACCTTGGTCTGGGCGTCGCCGACGAGCTTGAGGGCACGGGCGTAGTCGCCGGAGTAGTTGGTCGGGTCTCCGCCGTCGACGGCGAGGTCCGCGAAGGTCTTCAGGACGGGCTGGCCGCCGAAGTACGGGCGGGGCGCGGAGTACAACGGATCGGAGTAGGCCGCGGTGAGCGCGGGGAAGACACCGCCGGCGGCGAACATGGCGTTGACGGAGGCCGGGCGGGTGAGCGCGTACTCAACGAACTTCCAGGCGGCGCGGCGGCGCGGACTGGAGGCCGAGACGGCCAGGTGGGTGGAGTTCACCAGGGCGGTGCGCTTGCCGCCGGGGGTGACGGCCGGGGGCTTGGCGAGGCGCCAGTTGCCGCTCTGGCCGGGGAACTTGGCCTCCAGATAGTGCGCGGCCCAGGCGGGCATCGGGGCGACGGCGAGCTTGCCCGCCTTCATCAGGGTGGCCCAGCCCTGGTCGCCGGGGGCGTCGGCGACCAGCCCGGCCGCGTCCAGGCGCCGGACGATGGCCAGGGCGCGGACGTCCGGCTCGGAACCGAGGGTGATCCTCCCCTGGAGGTCGAAGTAGAAGGAACCCTGGAGCTGCATCAGGGACTGCAGGAAGTCGAGGTCGGGGTCGGGGTTGGCGGCCTTGTTGATGCCGATGAGGGAGATGCCGGGGTTGGCGGCCTTGAAGCGGTCGGCGACGGCGATCAGGTCGTCCCAGGTGGCGAGGGTGGTCGGGTCGATGCCCGCCTTGTCGAAGCAGTCCTGGCGGTAGAAGAAGCCGAGCGGGTTGACCTCCCAGGGCAGGGCGTGGACGTGGCCGTCCTTGCCGGTGACGACCGGCCACAGGCCCTTGGCGAACGCGTCCTGGTGGGCCGTCGCGCCGAACTGCGAGAGGTCGGCGAGGCCGCCGGGGAACTTGTCCACGTAGCCGGGCAGGTAGTCGCAGCCGATGTGCAGCACGTCGCCGAGCCCCTGGCCGCCGGCCGCGAGACCGACGGTGATCTTGTCCCAGATGGCCGGGTTGCCGATGTCCTGGACGTCGACCTTGATGCCGGGGTTGTCCTTCTCGAACGCCGGGACCACTCCGCGCAGCGCGGCGGCGGCGGTGGCCCAGGACCAGACGGTGACCGTCCCGGTCTCCGCGTCCCCGCCCGAACCCCCGCCCGGATCGGCGCCGCCACAGGCCGCGAGGCCACCACCGGCGGCCAGCGCGAGCAGTCCGGCTCCGGAGGCACGGAGCAGGTCGCGACGAGAAAGGTGTGACATTGCATTCCTCCTGATGGGATGGCGCCGGACGAAGACGGGGCAGGGGGCAGTGCGCTCGAAGGCCGTCGGCTTGAACGTTCAAACCCACAAAACAGACCACAACCCAACAGGTTCACACGAGCGGCAGCCAGCAAACGCCCACCCTCCCCGCCCCGTCAACCCCTCCGCCCCGGAAGCCCCGTCTCCGCAACCGTTCCGTTATGAGTCGCTAGGTCGAGCGCGGCGGACTCGGAGGTTTGACGGGCCGTAAACGAAGGGAGCAGGCGGCCGTTCGCTCCGACGGGTTCGAGGTACCGGCGCGCTGCGAGGCGCGGGTTAGAGATCGTTCTGAACTTCTGACGAGCCATTGAGGCCGGGCCGGCCCCGCGCCTACACTCGCCCGGCCGTGACCTTGTGTCCCGGAGCCCCCTCGCGTACCCGGTGTCGCACGATCCGGCCCGGGTACCGGCCTTTGTCCCCCAACCGACCCTCGTGGAGGACCACTTGAAGGCTCCAAGCATGCGTCGAACACTCCTGGCAGGGGTGAGCGGCCTGGCCCTCGCGGCCTCCGGCGCGCTCGCCGTGCCGACGGTCACCAGTGCCGCCGCCGTCGGCTACCCGGTGGTGCACCCCGCGGTGGCCGACTACAGCCAGGTCTCGACCGGCACCACTCCCCCCACTCCGGCGCAGTGCGCGTCGGCGGGCCGCCGTTGCTTCAGTCCGCAGGGCATCCGGGCCGCCTACAACCTGGGCCCGCTGTACGCCAACGGTTTCGACGGCCGGGGCCAGACGATCGCGATCTTCGACTCGTACGGCAGCGACACCATGGCGCACGACCTACACGTGTTCGACCAGGCCTTCGGTGTCAACGCGATGTGCGGCGAGGAGGGCGTGGCCTGCCAGCCGGGCATGCCGACCTTCAGCGAGCTGCACGTCCAGGGCGACCCGGGCACCACCGCGCCGCCGTCCACCAGCCAGGGCACCGGCCAGGAGAGCAAGGCCGCCTGGGCGCTGGAGGTCGCGCTCGACGTCGAGACGGCGCACGCCATGGCTCCCGGCGCCAACATCCTGCTGGTCAGCACCCCCACCGCCGAGACGCTCGGCGTCCAGGGCCTGCCCGCCCTGATGAACGCCGAGCAGTACGTGGTCGACCACCACCTGGCGAACGTCATCTCCCAGTCCTTCGCCTCCGCCGAGGGCGCGTTCGCCAGCAGCCAGTCGATCGAGCCGCTGCGGCACGCCTTCAAGTCGGCGGCGCTGAACGGGGTCACGGTGCTCGGCTCGTCCGGCGACAACGGCACCGCCGGCTCGGTGAAGACCCCGGTGAAGTCGGGCGGCTCGACCCTCCCGTACCCGTCCGTCGAGTGGCCGGCCTCCGACCCGCTGGTGACCGGCGTCGGCGGCACCTTCCTGTGCACCGACCCCGGCGCGACCGGCGGCCGGACCGTGGACAGCACCGACAACCCGGCCGTCTGCCGGACCAACGCCGGTGCGGCCGAGGTCGGTTGGAGCGGATCGGGCGGCGGGTTCAGCCAGGTCTTCGACAAGCCCGGCTACCAGTCGGCGCTGCCCGCCGGCTCCACCGCGATCGGCGCCAAGCGCGGCGTTCCGGACGTGGCCCTCCAGGCCTCGCCCGGCACCGGCGCACTGGTCTACCTGTCGCTGCCGCCGGACGGCTCCTCCGGCCTCAAGTGCGGTGCCACGCCGTGCAGCACGGGCTGGTACGACATCGGCGGCACCTCGCTGTCCTGCCCGCGGTGGGCCGGCCTGGTGTCGATCGCGGACCAGATCAACGGCGGCGGCCTCGGCCAGATCAACCCGGCCCTGTACAGGCTGGCCGCCGACCCGGCCACGTACGCGGCCGACTTCGACGACGTGACCCTCGGCAACAACACCACCGACCCCACGGTGCCCGGCTACTCGGCCAGCACCGGATGGGACCCGATCACCGGCCTCGGCACGCCCAACGCGGCGAGGCTGCTGCCCGACCTGGTCAGCGCGGCCCACGCGGGGTGAGCCCGACACCCTCGAGGGCGTCGCACTGAGGACGTCGCCCCGCCGAGCCGCTGCTCGGCGGGGCGACGTCGTTGGCGGGGAAGCCGGCCGCGACCGGTGGCGGTGCGGCACATGCCGCAGGGGCGAAGCGTGGGGATCCGGTCCATGTCCCCGGCCCGACCGGGCACTTCATGCTTCACCTCACGGTCTCCGCCCCCACCCACCCTGGAGCCCCGCCATGGACCGACCCGCACGCAGGCGCAGCCCGGTGGCCCGCGCCGTACTCGCCCTCACCCTCGCCCTCGCCCTCGCCCTCGCCCTCGCTTCCGCCATCGGCATCCCCGCCGCCCTCGCCGCCGCCCCGGCCGCAGCCGCCACCACCGGCGGGACGTACCAGCAGGTGCGCGACTTCGGCTCGAACCCCGGTAACCTCGCGATGTACACCTACGTCCCGGCCGGCCTGCCGACCGGAGCACCCCTGGTGGTCGCCCTGCACGGTTGCGGCCAGAGCGCGAACGACTACTACACCGGCTCCGGCTGGCCGAAGTACGCGGACGCGTACCGCTTCGCCGTGGTCTTCCCGCAGACCGACTCCGGCAACAACCCGCTGTCCTGCTTCAGCTGGTTCGACTCGTCCAAGGACACCCGCGGCAACGGCGAGGCCGCGTCCGTCGTGCAGATGGTGAGCAGGGCCGAGTCGCTCTACGGCTCCGACTCGCGCCGGGTGTTCGTCACCGGCCTGTCCGCGGGCGGCGGCCTGACCGCCGACCTGCTGGCCGACTACCCCGACGTGTTCGCCGGCGGCGCCGTCGACTCGGGCCTCCCGGCCCAGTGCGCCGGCACCCAGGCCGCCGCGTCCGGCTGTCAGAACGGCAGCCAGAACCTCACCCCGGCCCAGTGGGGCGACAAGGTCCGCAGTTCCGATCCGGGGTACACCGGCCCGTGGCCGCGGGTGGCGATCTGGCAGGGCACCGCCGACTACACCGTCCGGCCGGTCAACGGCACCGAGCTGCGCGACCAGTGGACCGACGTATGGGGCATCGGCCGGACCCCGTCCACCACCCGGAGTCTCCCCGGCGGCACCACCCTGACCACCTACGACGACGGCAACGGCAACCCGGCCGTCGAGCTGTACTCCGTGTCCGGCATGGGCCACGGCCTGGCCGTCGCCCCGGGCTCCGGCCCCGACCAGTGCGGCACGGCGGGCGCGTACTTCCTGAACACGATCTGCTCCAGCTACTACACCGCCCAGTTCTGGGGCCTCGCCACCCCGGTGAGCGGAAGCGGGCTCCCGGCCCCGAGCGGGCTCACCGTCACCGGTACCACGGCCGACTCGGTCTCGCTCTCCTGGAACCCCGTCGACGGCGCGGCCTCCTACCAGGTCTACCGGGGCGGCACGAGGGCCGGCACCGGCGCCGTCACCGGCACCACCTACACCGACGCCGGCCTGACCGCCGGCACCCCGTACGACTACACCGTCGCGGCCGTCGACTCCTCCGGCGCCGTCGGCGCCCGCTCCGCCGCCGTCCGGGCCACCACCAGCGGCCGGGCACCGGCCTGCTACACCACCGACAACTACCACCAGACCCTGGCCGGGCGGGCCCACCAGAGCGGCGGCTACACGTACGCCGACGGCTCCGGCCAGAACATGGGCCTGTGGAACCTCCTCGTCACCCACACCCTGGAGGAGACCTCCCCCGGCTACTACGTGATCGCCGACTCGGGCTGCCCGGCGTGAGCGCCCTCACCCGTTGACCGGACCGCGCGAGAAGTCGGACCGGCCGACTTCTCGCGCAGCGGCGTCAGGGGTGCGGTCAGTCGGGAGTCCGGCCCTGCTCGGTGGCGGGAGGGTCCGCGCGGGGGGTCCGGAGCTGGTGCCGGTTCGGGGTCGGATCCGCCACGGGCCTTGTCCTCACCGGGCGGTTGACGGAGATCGGGAGTGAGAGCGCCAGCCGTCGTTTCAGCGGCCGACTTCGCGCAGGCGGAAGTCCTCCACCGTCTCCCTCCGGATCAGCAGGCGGGCGCGGCCGTCGCGTACCGCCGCCACCGCGGGGCGGCCGACCAGGTTGTAGCCGGAGGCCATCGACAGCTGGTACGCGCCTGCGGCCGGGACCGCCAGCAGGTCGCCCGGGCGCAGGTCGGCGGGCAGGGCCGCGTCCCTCACCAGCACGTCCCCGGCCTCGCAGTGGCGGCCGACCACGTCGGCCCGCATCGCGCCCGCGTCCGAGCGCCGGCCCACCAGCCGCACGCTGTACTGCGATCCGTACAGGGCCGGGCGCGGGTTGTCGCTCATCCCGCCGTCGACCGCCGCGAAGCAGTGGCCGTCGACGCCGTGCTTGACGGACAGCACCCGGTAGACCGCGACTCCCGCCGGTCCGGCGATCGCGCGGCCCGGCTCGACGATCAGGTGCGGCACCTCCAGCCCGGCCTCCGCGCAGCGCACGGCCAGCCGGTCGGTCAGCCGGACCGCGAACTCGGCGAGGTCGAACTCCGCATCGGACGGCAGGTACTTGATCCCGTGCCCGCCGCCGAGGTCCAGTTCGGGCAGCTCGACACCGTGCCGTTCGCGCACCTGGGCCAGCAACCGCACCATCGCGTCCAGCGCCCGCAGGTACGGCTCCACCTCGGTGATCTGCGATCCCAAGTGGCAGTGCAGTCCGGCCAGTTCCAGCCCTGGCTGGTCCAGCACACGGGCGATCGCGTCCGCCGCGTCGCCGCCCTCGATCGGGAAGCCGAACTTCTGACCGCCGACCCCGGTCCGCACCGCCGCGTGGTGCCCGGCGGCGATCCCGGGGACGACCCGGACCAGCACCTTCTGCGGGGTGTCGGCCGCCACCAGCGCGGCCAGCCGGGCGATCTCCGCGGGGCCGTCGATCACGATCCGCCCGACCCGCAGCCGGCGCGCCAGCCGCAGCTCCGCCGGGGACTTGGCGTTGCCGTGCAGCAGGATGCGCTGGGCCGGGAAGCCCGCCGAGACCGCGAGCCACAGTTCGCCGGAGGAGCAGACGTCCAGGCCGAGCCCCTCCTCCGCGACCCAGTCGGCCATCGCGCTGCACAGGAAGGCCTTGGCCGCGTACAGCACCTCGGCGTGCGGCAGAGCCTGCCGGTAGGCCCGCGCGCGGCTGCGCACCTCGCCCTCGTCCAGCACGTACAGCGGGGTGCCGAACCGCTCGGCCGCCTCGGCCAGCCCCACTCCGCCGACCAGCAGGTCGGCTCCCGGGCCGGGCCGCGCCGAGGCCGGCCAGGGGCCGCCGAGCGCGTCGGCGGACGCGGACGCGGGGCCGGGGGCTGGGGCGGGAGCAGGGGCGGAGGCACGGCCGGGGGCGGAGGCGGCGGAACGGGCGATGAGCTGGGTCATGGTGGCACTCCTCCGGGTCGGTCTTCCGCGTCAGTCTTCGAACTGCATCGCGATGCGGCAGTGCGCCGGGCGGCTGCGGTCGTGGGCGGCGGCCGGCTCCGGGGTCCGCACCCCGGGTTCCGGCTGCTCGACCGGACGGTCGACGAGCCGGACCACCCGGCGTAGCGGAGGTTCGACGGCGAGGGCGGTGTCGTTCACGGCGGGATCCCTTCGGACGGTGGGCCGCTCGGCCCGGGCACCTACCAGTGGAAGCCCTCCGCACACCGGCCGCACCCGCCCTTGACGCAGGCCGTACGCCCCGGTGGCCGACCTTGACACCCTCCTGACGCACCCCCCGGAACGGGCGTTCGAGCCGATCGCCCGCCGTGCCCGGGAGCTGTCGGGAACGGCCGCTTCGCCGCCGAGCCCGCGTCAACGGCCGTACGGCGCGGCGGTATCCGGTGGTGGGCTGTCGGCCGGCGGCGGCTGTCAGGGAGCCGTCAAGAAGCGTGTGACCGGCGTCATGGTGACGTCAGTGCCGGTACGGACGGAATGGTTCCGCGGTTCACTGGAGGCATCCGAAGCAAGGAGCACCCAACCGCAGGACTCGACCGGAGTGAGCTACCGGAGAGACGGAGGCGAACGGTCATGACCGGGACCACCACCGCGACCACCACCGGGAACACGAGCGGCGACACGAGCGGGAGCGCGAGCGGAGCCGCCCGGGTGATCGTCGGTCTGAGCGGATCGCTGAGCAGCCTGGCCGCCCTCTACCACTCCGTCGGCGAGGCGGCCCGGCACGGGGCCGTACTGGTGCCCGTCGCCGCCTGGACGGTGGGCGACCGGGACGGGCTGCGCCCGCGGTCCGAGCTGGAGCACGCCGCCCGGCGGCGCCTGGACGTCGCCTTCGGGCAAGCCTACGGCGGCTACCCGTCCGGCCTGGTCATCCGCCCGCTGGTGGTGAACTCCGAGCCGGGGCCCGCCCTGGTCGCCGCCGTCACCGGTCCGGAGGACCTGCTGGTCCTCGGCGCCCCCACCCCGCGCCGCTTCGACCGGCTGCGTGGCACGTCGGTGGCCCGGTACTGCCGGCACCGGGCGGGCTGCCGGGTGGTCGAGGTCTCGCCGTCGGCGCTGCTGACCCGACTGGAGCTGCCCGCCCGTACGGGGGCACCGCTGCCGCTGCTGACCCGCTGAGCCACCGGGCTACCCCGGAGCCGGCAGGCGGGCGCTGAGCCAGCTGAGCGAGGGCGGGATCAGCCGGTCCCAGGTGGTGAAGTTGTGGCCGCCGGTGCCCACCGTCGCCTGGGCCACCACCAGCGGCGGCCGGGCCGCCGCCGCGAAGGCGGTGGAGTCGGCGTACGTGCGGCCGTCCTGCTTGCTGTCGGCGAGCAGGACGGCGAGTGCGGGCACCGGCAGGTGGGCCAGGCGCCAGTTGAGGTCGGCCTCGCTCCGGCGCTGCTGGCTGCCGCCGAAGAGGTCGCCGGTGGTCACGTCCTCCGCGGCCTTGAAGTAGCCGGAGAGCGAGACCGCGGCCGGGAAGGTGCCGGGGTGCGCCATGCCGAGCTTGACGGCGCAGTAGCCGCCGGTGGAGTCGCCCATGACGCCGAGGCTGCCGGCGCCGCCGAGCACCCGGTAGCCGGCGCGCAGGTCGGCGGGCACGTCGGTGCTGAAGTACGTCTGCGCCTGAGGGCCGTGCGGGACGTCCTCGCACTCGCTGTCCCGGGGCATGCCGGGCGAGGGCCGCATCAGGACCAGGACGGTCGGTTTCATCGTGCCCTTGTCCAGCAGGTCGAGTTCGGTGGCCGGGTAGCGCAGTTTGGTGACCAGGTTGGCGGCGTCCCCGGGGAAGCCGGTCATCACCAGCACGGCGGGGAAGTGCTTGGTCTCGTTGCCGGGCTGGAAGTACTGCGGGGGCAGGTAGACGTACCCGTCGGTGCTCAGGCCGGTGGTGCCGCCGGGCAGCCGGACCCTGTCGAGCCGGCCGATCCGGGCCGGGTCCCGGCTGACCGACCCGGCACCGGTGATCTTGGCCGTACCGAGCACCCGCACCCCGGCCGGTCCGGTCGGTGCCGCCGGTCCGCCCGGTTCCGCCGGTCCGCTCGGTGCGGCCGGTCCACCGCTCGGGGTGGTGGCCCTCGGGGTTCCGCCGGCGCCCTGGACGACACCGGCGCCGTGCTCGTGCCCGAGCAGGTCGGACCAGCTGCTGTAGAAGACGAAGTAGTCGTTGACGGCGAGCCCGAACACGACGAGCAGCGACAGCTGGGTGACGGCGATGGTGCCGAGCCGCAGGAACATCGCCGGCCAGCTGCGGACGGCGAGCTTCGGCCAGACCCAGAGCGTGCCGAGCACCGTGAACACCGCCAGCAGCGCCGCCAGCGCCAGCAGCTTGTGACTGGTGAGTCCCATCGGTTCCCGCCTCCCCTACCACTGTGGACCACCGGCCGGGGAAGCGACGCACCTCACTCACCGTAGCCGTCGCCGTTCCTCCAGCGCCTGCCACCCCTGGTCGCGCAGGAACCGGGGGGTCGGTGAAGCGGATGCCGGTGAGGTCGCGCAGCGCCGACCGACTTGGCGCCGAGCGGGTCGATCGCGTCCGAGCCGGTGCTGAAGTGCACCTCGGTGCGTTTCGGTACCGGCTCGGCGCCGGTTGGCCCTCCAGGAGCCGCCGGACGGTCGGCCGCTCCGCGGGCGAACTTCGACAAGGCTGTCGAAGTTGACATGACCGGGTTATGCTGCCAACAGGTCCGAGGGTGGAATTCGGCCCCCGTTAACAGAACTCCCGCACTTGGTTGAGTTTTTGACGGTGCGTCAACCCGGTGCGTGAGCCTTCACCGTCCGGCCCGTCCGGGCGTGCCCCTGTCCGCCCGCCGCCGTTGTACGGAAGGTGAGTCGCCGCGCCCGCCCCAGCCCCCCGGTATCCCCGCCGAGGAAGAGGTTTCCCATGACGACGTCCCGGCTCCTCCCTCGCCCCGGCCGGGCAGCGGTGCTGCTCACCGCCCTCGGCCTGCTCGTCCTGGAGGAGGTCGCCCTCGGCCTGGCCGAGGAGGAGGACCGCCCGGTCATCGGCGGCGCCCTGATCGGCGTCTCCTGCTCCGGACTGCTGGTCGTCGGAGCGGTCCTGTTCAGCCGCTGGCTGGACGCCCGCCGCCCGCTCCCGCTGCCCCCGCCCGGCCCCCACGGGCGCGAGTACAGCGCCCGCGCGCTGGAGGGCTTCCCGATGGAGGCCGTCCGCCCCCTGCTGCTCACCGAACACGCGCCGCAGCTGGGCCAGTTGTACTCGGCCTGGATGCTCGCCAGGGCCGGCCGCCCGGCCGCCTGGATCGCCCGCCGGCTCGGCCTCCCGCTCGAAGCCGTCCAACTGCTGGTCGACGCCGCCCGGCCGGATACCGGAGCCTGCTAGGAACGACTCCGGCCCCGGAACCGCACCGTGCGGTTCCGGGGCCGGAGTCCGGTCGTTCGGTCAGCTCTCGCGGGCCGAGGCGTCGTCGATCAGGAACGCGGTGCCCGGAGTCGCGCCGGTCTCGTGGGAGACCAGCTTGAGGCCGATGGTGGTCCCCCAGCCGACCTGCCCGATGAACGGGGACAGGTCCACCGACTGGTACTGGTAGCCGCCGGTCGCGTTCTGACTGGTCCAGGTCTTCACCGTGCCGAGCGGCTGCCCGGTGTACTGGTCGATCGCCACCAGCGACAGCGTGTCGGGCGCGGCGGCCGAGGTGTTGGTCGACTCGGTGTCGAGCCAGAAGGAGAAGGTCGCCCGCCCGTAGCCGGGGTAGGTGTTCAGGTAGGTGGTGATGGAGTCGTCCGTCCCGGTGTTCTGGCCGAGCCAGGCGTACCAGGAGCCCGAGTGCGGCGCGTGCAGGCTGGACGGGGTGATGATGTTGTACCCCGACGGGCCCCAGGAGTCCGTCATCACCGTGTGGTTGACGTCCGCCGAGCCGTTCTCGAAGCCGGGGTCGATGAGCTGCTCGATCCCGCCGCAGCCCGCCCCGCCGCCGGCGCTGACGCTCTCCCAGAAGCCGCTGGACGCCGTCCTGCCCGCCGGGTCCGTCGCCGTCACGTTGATCCGCTGGTAGCCGTTGGTCGCGGCCGCGGTGCCGGAGATCACCCCGCTCCTGGCGTCGATCGAGAGCCCCTGCGGCAGCCCGGTGGCGCTGTAGCTGAGGGCGGCACCGGTGCTGGACACGCCCACCGCCGGGATCGACAACGGCTGCCCGGCCTTGTCGGTCCGGTCGCACATCGTGCTCACCGACACCGGCGGGCTGGCCACCACCGGGTCCGAGGCCATGCACAGGTGGTCGGCGTTGGACCACAGGGTCTGCAGCGGGAAGCTGCCCGTCGCCAGATCCTCGAAGAACAGCCCGCCGTTGGAACCCTTGGGGATCCAGGCGCACTTGTCGCCGATCTCCTGGCCGGTGGCGTCCGTCCAGCCGCCCGGGGTGTTCGGGTCGGTCACCGTCTCCGCGTACTCGTGGCCGCCGATGATCCCGTAGCCGTCCAGCCGGCCCCTCGGGGTGTTCTCACCGAACCAGTTGGTGCCGCAGCCGGCCACGTCCGTCAGGTACGGCATGTTGGTGTAGGCGAGCTGGCCGTACGGAGAGCGCTGGAAGTCGTGCCAGGCGCAGTAGCCCAGTTCCTTCCACTTGTCCGGGTCGGTGCCCTGCGGCGAGTCGATGACGTACTGGACGTTGCGGTTCTGCGCCTCGGTCAGGTTGCCGAAGTGCTTGGCGGCGGCCAGCGCCTCGGCGCCGAGCTGCGGCTCGGTCGCGGCCTGCGGCGCGGGGGCGCCGTTGTCCACCCAAACACCCGCGAGCACGCTGCCCTGCTGCGGGTACGGGATGTGCGCGGAGCCGGCCGGGCACTGGACGGAACCGGCGGCGATGCCCTCGCAGTACTGGGTCAGGACGGCGCTCCAGCCGTCCCCGGAGCTGCCGAGGCCCTTGAAGAAGTCCTGCTGGTACGGGGCGGCCTGGTCCGGGTCGCCGCTCACCACGGTGTCGCCGGACGCGTTGGTGGACGGAGTCCCCCACTGGGAGCCCCAGAGCACCAGGTAGACCTTCGGTGCGCCGATCACCACACCGGTCGACTCCTGGCCTCCCTTGTAGGTGACCTGGAGGTCGTACTGGTTCGCGACGTTGCCGTCGCCGTCCTTGCCGCCGGTGCCCGGGTCGGCGCCGTCCACCAGCTGGGGCGTCTTCTTGACGCCGGTGCTCGCGGCGCCGGTGTTCGCGGTGGCGACCGGGCCGGTCCTGGCCGCCTTGGCCCGGCGCGGACCGGCCTTCTGCGGGGCCGCGGCGGTCTTCGGGGTTCCCGGCTCGGCCGCGACGGTGGCGGCCTGCGGCGCGTGGGAGTCGGCCATCGCGGACAGCGGACTGCTGAGCGCGGCCCCGGCCAGGGCGGCGGCCAGTGCCACCAGCGCGGTGCGCGGGGCGCGTCGGCCGGGTGGGGAGGTGCGGGATCGGAATCTGAACACGGGTCGGGTTCCGTCTCTCGTGACATGGGGGAAGGGTGCACGGATTGCGGTACGCGTACGGAGCTGACAGCTCGTCAACCGGATGCGGCGGGGGATGGGAACCGGATCTCGCCGGGACCGCTGTGCAATGCGCCATATGATATTTCACTGACTGGCGCACACAAGGCCCAAGCTCGCACAGGGGCACGGATTTTAACCGCCCCTTACCCGACCCGGCTTCGCCTTGGCATTCCGCACGCGGACGAGCCGCCCCGTCACATGACGAGCCGCCCCGTCACACCTGCCGCATGTTCGCCTGCGCCACCAGGAACGGCACCAGCCCGCGTTCCGCCAGCGCCGCCCGCCAGGCGTCCCGGGCCCGCCCCAGGTCCCCCGGCCCGTCCGCCTCCCCCTCGGCCGGCCCCTCCCCCCGGGCCGCCGCCCCCAGCAGGCCCGCCCCGCCCACCAGCAGCGACACCGCGCCCACCCCGGCCGCCACCCAGCCGGCCACCACCAGGGCGTTCCCCAGCACGTACCCGAGCAACAGGAACAGCATCGCCGCCGCCACCGCGACGATCGGCACGATCACCCCCAGGACGCCCCACCACCCCGACACCCGCTCCCGTGACGGCTCGTCCACCGGCAGCCGCGCCTCCGCGTCGGCGTCCGCCCGCAACAGCGCGTACCGCTCGTACTCCGGCGCCGCCGCGGCCAGCACGTACGCGGCGTTCTCCCGCGCCGCCCGCCGCAACCGCTCGACTGCCCGCGCCTCGTCCCCGCCGTCCCGCAGCGCCGTCCGCACCTGCGGCGCCGCCAGTGCTCTCCCGAGCTCCGTCTCGAAGTCGGCCCGGTCCTGCTGCGGCAGTCGAAGCGGCCTGTCCATGCTGTCCCCCGTCGTGCCGTCCACTTGGTTCTACAGAACTGTAGAACATGTGGCCGACCGGAAACAGCCCTGTTCACCCGGGGAACCTGGGCGGAACGCGGCGGCCCGGCCAGGTGGCCGGGCCGCCCGATCACCGGCGGCGGAGCCAGACCGTCCAGGTCAGTGCCGAGCACAGCAGGTAGGCCGCCAGGAAGGCCAGGTAGGCGGGGTCGCCGTTGTGGCCGGCCTGGAAGGACTGACGGAAGGCCAGGTTCACCAGCACGCCGCCGAAGGCGCCGATCGCACCCGCCAGGCCGATCAGGGCCGACGCCCGACGGCGGGAGTCGGCCTCGGCGGCCACCGGGTCGGCTCCGGCGGCGATCGCGGCCTGGGCGCGGGCCCGGTAGTGGGCCGGGATCATCTTGTAGGTCGAGCCGTTGCCGAGCCCGCTGAGCACGAAGAGGGCGATGAACCCGCCGAGGAACAGCGGCAGTGAGCCCGCCCGGGAGGCCGCCAGCACCACGGCCGTGCTGACGCCCATGGCGGCGAAGGTCGCCAGCGTCACCCGGGCGCCGCCGTACCGGTCGGCGAGGCGGCCGCCCACCGGGCGCAGCAGGGAGCCGAGCAGCGGCCCGAGGAAGGTGAGGGCAGCGGCCTTGACCGGGGTGTCGAAGCGGTCGTGGAACTGCACCTGCAGCACCTGCCCGAAGGCGAAGCCGAAGCCGATGAAGGAGCCGAAGGTGCCGACGTAGAGGGTGGAGACGGCCCAGCCGTACGGATCGCGGGCGACCTCGCGCAGCACCCCGCCCTCGCCGCGGGAACCCCTCGGGAGGTTGTCCATCCGCCACCGGGCTCCGGCCGCGGCGAGCACGATCAGCGGCAGGTAGATCAGCGGCAGCAGCCGGGGGTGGGCGGCGCCGGCGGTGGCCAGCACCAGCAGGCCGAGCAGTTGGACGGCCGGGACGCCGAGGTTGCCGCCGCCCGCGTTGACGCCCAGCGCCCAGCCCTTGAGCCGGTGCGGGTAGAAGGCGTTGATGTTGGCCATCGAGGAGGCGAAGTTGCCGCCGCCGACCCCGGCCACGCAGGCCACCGCGAGCAGCGTCCCGTACGGGACACCGGGCTCCAGCACCACTGCGGCGAGCGCCGTGGGCACGAGCAGCAGCAGGGCGCTGATCACCGTCCAGGTGCGGCCGCCGAAGCGGGCGACCGCGAAGGTGTACGGCAGCCGCAGCAGGGCGCCGAGCGCGGTGGGCAGGGCGGTGAGGGCGAACTTGCCCGCGGTGTCGATGTGGTACTCGGGCCCGAGGAAGAGCACCAGCACCGACCAGAGGCTCCACACCGAGAAGCCGATGTGCTCGGAGAGGACGGAGAGGACCAGGTTGCGCCGGGCGATCCGGGCGCCCGCGCGGGCCCAGAACTCCTCGTCCTCCGGGTCCCAGCCGGCCAGCGGGGCGGGTCTTCCCGCTTCGAGGACGGCCGTCACGCCGAGGCCTCCGCGTCCAGGGCCCGGACCGGCCAGCGGCGCAGTACGGCGGGGGCGCCGTCGGGCGCGGTGTCCTCGTCGAGGCAGCGCCCGTCGGTGAGGTCGTACACCTGCTTGTACATCGGCGAGATGAGGGTCGGCCGGTCGCCGCGGCGGCCGAGCAGGCCGCGGGAGAGGACGGGGGCGCCGCTGAACGGGTCGAGGTTGTCGACGGCGTACAGCTCTCCGGAGCTGTCCCGGAACAGCGCGACCTGTTCCGCCTGGGGAAGCAACACGGCGACGCCGCGGCCGGGTTGGAGGTCGGCGAGGGCGCAGACGGTCTGCCAGCTGGTGCCGTCGTGGATCTGTACGGTCACGGGGTGAGCACCTCCGGTCGGGCCCCGGCGACCAGCACCGGGGCGTTGAGGGTGTGGCCGGCCTCGCCTGGGCGGGCGGGGCGGATCTGGCCGCGTTCGGGGACGAAGGTCACGGCGGGGTCGGGGGTGCCGGGGGCGTTGACGAAGGAGGCGAAGCGGCGCACCCGGTCGGGGTCGGCCAGGGTCTCGGCCCATTCGTCCCGGTAGGCACCGATGTGACGTGCCATCAGTTCGTCGAGTTCGGCGGCGATGCCGAGCGAGTCGTCCAGGACGACGGCCCGCAGGTGGTCGAGCCCGCCCTCCAGTCGCTCCAGCCAGACCGAGGTGCGTTCCAGCCGGTCGGCGGTGCGGATGTAGAACATCAGGTAGCGGTCGATGGTGCGGATGAGGGTGCCGCGGTCGAGGTCGGCGGCGAGCAGGTCGGCGTGCCGGGGGGTCATGCCGCCGTTGCCGCCGACGTAGAGGTTCCAGCCGGCCGAGGTGGCGATGATGCCGAAGTCCTTGCTCTGTGCCTCGGCGCACTCGCGGGCGCAGCCGGAGACGGCGGCCTTGAGCTTGTGCGGGGAGCGCAGCCCCCGGTAGCGCAGCTCGAGTTCGATGGCCAGGGCCGTGGAGTCCTGGACGCCGAAGCGGCACCAGGTTTCGCCGACGCAGGACTTGACGGTGCGCAGTGACTTGCCGTACGCGTGCCCGGACTCGAAGCCCGCGTCGACCAACTTGCGCCAGATCACCGGGAGCTGGTCGACGGTGGCGCCGAACATGTCGATCCGCTGGCCGCCGGTGATCTTGGTGTAGAGGCCGTGGTCGCGGGCGATCTCACCGATGGTGATCAGGCCCTCCGGGGTGATCTCGCCTCCGGGCACCCGGGGGACGACCGAGTAGGAGCCGTTGCGCTGGAGGTTGGCGAGGAAGTGGTCGTTGGAGTCCTGGAGGGCGCCCTGTTCACCGTCCAGGATGTGGCCGTTGCCGAGGCTGGCCAGGATGGAGGCGACGGTCGGCTTGCAGACCTCGCAGCCCTCGCCGCCGCTGCCGTGCCTGGCGAGCAGCTCGGAGAAGCTCGCCAGGCCCGCCACCCGGACGATCTCGTACAGGTCGGCGCGGCTGTGCGCGAAGTGCTCGCACAGACCCTGGACGGTGGAGACCCCGGCGGCCTCCAGCTCCTCCTTGACGACGGTGCCGAGCTGCTTGAGGCAGCTGCCGCAGCCGGTGCCGGCCCGGGTGCACTTCTTGACGGCGGCGACGCTGTCGGCGCCCTGCTCGCGGACGGCGGCCCGGACGGCGCCCTGGGTGACGTTGTGGCAGGAGCAGAGCACCGCCTCGTCGGGCAGCGCGACCGGCCCGGCGCTCCCCGCGAACCCGGCCGGCAGCACCAGCTGTTCGGGCGCGACGGTCAGCGGCTTTCCGGCGACGGCCAGCGGGCGCAGCGCGCCGTAGCCCTCGGTGTCGCCGACCAGGACTCCGCCGAGCAGCGCGCCGTCGGAGCCGATCACCAGCTTGCGGTAGACGCCGCTGCGGCTGTCGCTGTACAGCACGTCGAGCGCGCCCTCGGCGCTGCCGTGCGGGTCGCCGAAGCTGGCGACGTCGACGCCGAGCAGCTTGAGCTCGGTGGACGTGTCGGCGCCGACAAAGCCCTTGCCGGTGGGAGCAGCGCCCTGGCCCGGCTGCTCCGCGATGGTGCGGGCCGCCGTCTCGGCCATCTGGTAGCCGGGGGCGACCAGCCCGTAGACCCGCCCGTCGACGGCCTGGGCGCACTCGCCGATGGCCAGCACCGCCGGGTCCTCCGTGCGGCAGTGGGCGTCGACCACGACGCCGCCGCGCCGGCCGACCGGCAGTCCGCAGTCCCGGGCGAGCTGGTCGCGGGCGCGCACGCCGGCGGAGAAGACCACCAGGTCGGCGGCCAGTTCCCGGCCGTCGGACAGGGCGAGGCCGCGGACCCGGCCGTCCGGGCCGGTGAGCACGCCGCTGGCGCCCGCGCCGGTGTGGACGCTGACGCCCAGCGCCTCGATCTTGCGGCGCAGCGCGGCGCCGCCGCCGTCGTCCACCTGGACGGCCATCAGCCGGGGCGCGAACTCGACCACGTGGGTGGCCAGGCCCTCGGCGCACAGCGCACCGGCCGCCTCCAGGCCGAGCAGTCCGCCGCCGACCACCACGCCGGTGCCGGCGGTGGCGGCCTCGGCGCGGATGGCGTCGACGTCCTCGATGGTGCGGTAGACGTGGCAGCCGGGTGCGTCCGTCCCGGGCACCGGCGGCACGAAGGGCACCGACCCGGTGGCCAGGACCAGGACGTCGTACCGGACTTCGGCTCCCGACCGGGTGCGGACCAGCCGCGCCGCCCGGTCGATCGCGTCGACCGGGTCGCCGAGGCGCAGGTCGATGCCGTGCTCGGCGAGGAAGCCGGACGGGCAGAGCGCGAGGTCCTCCGGTGTGCTTCCGGAGAACAGCGAGCTGAGGTGGACCCGGTCGTAGGCGGGCCGGGGCTCCTCGGCGAGCACGGTGACCCGCCAGCCGCGGGCGGCCGGCTGCTCGCTCCAGGCCTCCAGGAAGCGCTGGCCGACCATGCCGTGGCCGACCAGGACGAGGTCGCGGACGGCGCGGTCCTCTGCCGTCCTCCCAGTACTTCCGTTCATCGAGGGGCTCCTTGGGTGAGCAGGTGCAGGGGGTGGCCGGCGAGGGCGCCGCCGTCGGCGAAGGCGCCGGCCAGCGCGTCCACGGTGGCCAGGTCGCCGAGCAGGATGGCGCCGACCAGCCGGTCGCCGCGCAGGACGAGCTTCTTGTAGCTGCCGCGGGTGGCGTCGGTGAGCCGCAGCACGTCGAGTCCGGGGTCGAGGCTCTCGTCCACGGCGCCGAAGGCCGCGTACTCCAGTTCGCCGGTGCTGAGCCGGGCGCGCGGGCTGGTGCCGGGGTAGCGGGCGTCCGGCTCGGCGCCGGAGAGGCGGCGGGCCAGTACGTCGGCCTGTTCCCAGGCGGGTCCGGCCAGGCCGTGGACGGTGCCCCGGTGCTCGGCGCAGTCGCCGATCGCGGACACGTGCGGGGCGGCGGCCAGCCGGTCGTCCACCAGGACACCGGTGGCGACCGGCAGTCCGGCGGCGTGGGCGAGGGCGGTGCGCGGGCGGGTGCCGCAGGCGAGCACGACCAGGTCGCAGTCCAGCCGGTAGCCGCTGGCCAGCTCCACCGACCCCACCCTTCCCCAGCCTTCGGCCGGGGGGACCCCCGTGCCGCCGTGCACGGCCCGGGCGCGGTTGCCGGTGTAGCAGTCGACACCCAGCGCCTGGAGGCGCTCGCGCAGCAGGGCGGCCGCCTCGGGATCGAGTTGACGATCGATCAGATGTGGTGCCTGGTGGACGATCTCGGTGCGGACGCCGAGCGCGGCCAGCGCCCGGGCAGCGCTCACCCCGAGCACCCCGCCGCCGATCACCACCGCCCGCTTCGCCCCGACGGCCTCCTCGGCGAGCCGGGCGCAGTCCTCCAGGGTGCGCAGTGTGTGCACGCCCTCGGCCAGCCCGTACCCGTCGGGGCGGCGCAGCCCGCGCACCGGCGGGAGCACCGGGTTGGCGCCGGTGGCGAGCACCAGTTCGTCCCAGGGCTCCACGCTGCCGTCGGCCAGGCCCAGGGTCCGGGCCCGCAGGTCGAGGGCGACGACCTCGCAACCGGGGCGGGCCGAGGCCCCGCCGAGCGGCAGCGCGATCGACTCGGCGTCGTAGCGGCCGGTCAGCACCTCGGCGAGCAGCACCCGGTTGTACGGGGCGCGCGGCTCGGCGCCGTACACGGTGACGGCACCGGTCCCCCCGAGGGCGGCGTACCGTTCGGCGAAGCGGGCGGCCGCCATCCCGCCGCCGACCACGGCGATCCTCATGTCGTCACCTCCAGGTGGGCGCGCTCCACCCGGACGGCGCAGAGCTTGAACTCCGGCATCCGGGAGACCGGGTCGAGCGCCGGATTGGTGAGGCTGTTGGCCCGGCCCGCGCCCGCCCAGTGGAAGGGCATGAACACGGTGTCCGGCCGGATGGCGTCGGTGATCCGCGCCGGGGCGACGGCCCGCCCGCGCCGGCTGGTGACCGCCAGCGGCTCGCCGTCCACGACCCCGAGCCGCTCGGCCAGCCGTGGGTGCAGCTCGACGTACGGGCCCGGCGCGGCCTCGTTGAGCTCGGCGACCCGGCGGGTCTGCGCGCCGCTCTGGTACTGGGCGAGCACCCGGCCGGTGGTCAGGTACAGCGGGTACGCCTCGTCCGGCTCCTCGGCGGCCGGGCGGTGGGTGACCTGGGCGAAGCGGGCCCGGCCGTCCGGGGTGGCGAAGCGGTCCAGGAACAGCCGCGGGGTGCCCGGGTGGTCCTCGGACGGGCAGGGCCAGAACACCCCGTCCTCGGCGGCGATCCGCCGGTAGCTGATGCCCGCGTAGTCGGCGTCGCCGCCGGCCGAGGCGCGGCGCAGCTCGGCGAAGGCCTGCTCGGCCTCGGCCGGGAAGCCCTCCGGCACGCCGAGCCGGGCGGCCAGTTCGCGCAGCAGCCACAGCTCGCTGCGCACCCCCTCCGGCGGGTCGACGGCGCGGCGGCGCAGGATCACCCGGCCCTCCAGGTTGGTGGTGGTGCCGTCCTCCTCGGCCCACTGGGTGACCGGCAGCACGACGTCGGCGAGCCGGGCGGTCTCGGAGAGGACGAGGTCGGCGACCACCAACAGGTCCAGCGCGCGCAGCCGTTCGGTGACGTGCCCGGCGTCGGGCGCGGAGACCACCGGATTGGAACCGGCCAGCAGCAGCGCGCGGACGCCGCCGGGCCGCCCGAGGCCGTCCAGCAGCTCGTACGCGGACCGGCCCGGGCCGGGGATCCGCTCGGCCGGAACTCCCCAGACCGCGGCGACGTGTTCGCGCGCCGCCGGGTCCTCGATCGAGCGGTAGCCGGGCAGCTGGTCGGCCTTCTGGCCGTGTTCGCGCCCGCCCTGGCCGTTGCCCTGGCCGGTCAGGCAGCCGTAACCGGCGTACGGGCGGCCCGCGTTGCCGGTGGCCAGGCACAGGTTGATCCAGGCGCCGACGGTGTCGGTGCCCTTGCTCTGCTGCTCGGGGCCGCGCGCGGTGAGCACCATGCCGGTGGTGGCCTCTCCGAAGGTCCGGGCCGCGCGGCGGAGTTGGTGCACGGGGACGCCGGTGATCCGCTCCACCCGGTCCGGCCAGTGGGCCATCGCCGACTCGCGGGCCGGGCCGAAGCCGGTCGTCCGCCGGTCGATGAAGTCGCGGTCCACCAAGCCGTCCGCGATCACCAGGTGGAGCAGGCCGAGGGCGAGCGCCAGGTCCCCGCCGGGGCGGGGCTGGAGGTGCAGGTCGGCCAGCTCGGCGGTCCGGGTGCGGCGCGGGTCGACCACGATCAACGAGCCGCCGTTCTCGCGCAGTTCGCGGAGGTAGCGGACGGCCGGGGGCATCGTCTCGGCCGGGTTGCCGCCGACCAGGACCAGACAGCCGGTGTGCGGGATGTCGGCCAGCGGGAACGGCAGGCCGCGGTCCAGGCCGAAGGCCCGGCGGTGCGCGGCGGCGGCCGAGGACATGCAGAACCGGCCGTTGTAGTCGATGTTGGCGGTGCCCAGCACGACCCGGGCGAACTTGCCCAGCAGGTACGCCTTCTCGTTGGTCAGCCCGCCGCCGCCGAACACGCCCACCGCGTCCGCGCCGTGCTCGGCCCGGGTCCGGGCCAGTCCGGCGGCCACCCGGTCCAGCGCCTCCGGCCAGCTCGCCGAGCGCAGCGGGCCGCCGGGCCGGTCACGCAGCAGCGGGCCGGTCAGCCGGGCGGCCCGGGCGAGCAGCGCGGGCGCCGTCCGGCCCTTGCCGCACAGCGCGCCCCGGTTCACCGGGAAGTCCGGGCGCTCCAGCACCTCGACCGGCAGCCCGGCGCCCTCGGCACCCTCCGCGCCCGCCCGGTCCGGGCCGGGCGACAGCCGCATGCCGCACTGCAGCGAGCAGTACGGGCAGTGGGTGTCGGTGGCCGCGGCGAGGGCGGCGGGGCTGGTCGACGTCATGCCGAGAAAGGTCGCCGCCCGCTGTTTCGCAACCGCTTCACCCATGTTGCGGCCGCGGTACGCCTCGCTCACGCCGCCCGGCCGCCAGGGTGCGCGCCCCGACATCTGACGTAACCGCGGCGGCACTTCCGCTTACCGGCAGGTGACGGCCGGGCAATGCCCCCGTAACAAGCGCGGCGGAGGCTGATCGCATGGCACCGACCCTCACCCCGCCAGGACCGCTCACCGGTTTCACCGTCGGCGTCACCGCCGCGCGCCGCCGCGAGGAGCTCACCGCCCTGCTCGCCCGGCGCGGCGCCCAGGTGGTCGAGGCACCCGTGCTGCGCATCCTGCCGCTGGCCGACGACCTCGCGCTGCGCGAGGCCACCGAGCGCTGCCTGGCCGCCCCGCTCGACTACGTGATCGCCACCACCGGCGTCGGCTGGCGCGGCTGGATGAGCGCCGCCGAGGGCTGGGGCCGGGGCGCCGCCCTCGCCGGGGCCTGCCGCGGCGCGGTGGTGCTCAGCCGCGGCCCCAAGGCCACCGGGGCCGTACGCGCCAGCGGACTCGACGAGGGCTACTCCCCCGCCACCGAGGCCACCGACGAACTGCTCACCTGGCTGCTCGCCCGCCCGCTGGCCGGCTGCCGGATCGCCGTCCAGGAACACGGCGTGCGCCTCGACGAGTTCGCGGCGGCGCTGCGCGAACGCGGCGCCGAGGTGATCTCCGTCCCCGTCTACCGCTGGGCACCACCGGAGGACCCGGGCGCGGTGCGCCGACTGCTCGACCAGACCGTACGGCGCCAGGTGCACGCGCTCACCTTCACCAGCGCACCCGCGATCACCGCCCTGCTCGCCACCGCACGGGCCGAGGGCCTGTACGAAGCCCTGCTCGACGCGCTGCGCGAGGACGTGCTGCCGGTCTGCGTCGGCGCCCTGTGCGCCCGGCCGCTCACCGACCTCGGTCTGCCCGCCGTCCACCCCGACCGCGGCCGCCTCGGCGCACTCGTCCGGCTGCTCGCGGACACCCTGCCCGGCCGAACCCGCCGCGAAGTCGACGTCGCCGGACAGCTGTTGACCCTCCAGGGGAACGCCGTCCTGGTCGACGGCGAGAGCCACTGGCTCAGCCCGCGCGGCGCGGCAGTGCTGCGGGCCCTCGCCGAACGCCCCGGCCGGGTGCTCAGCCGCGCCGACCTGCTGCGCGCCGCCTGGCCTGACGCGGCGGCCGACGAACACGCGGTCGAAGCGGCGGTCGGCCGGCTCCGCGCGGCCCTCGGACCGCACGCCACCCTGATCCGCACCGTCCCCAAGCGCGGCTACCGGCTGGCGGCGGGCTGATGGCGCCGGTGCTGCTCGCCGTCGCGCACGGCAGCCGCGACCCGGCGGCCGTCACCTCGACCCGCGCCCTGCTGCGCCGGGTTCGCTCGCTCCGACCGGAACTGACCGTCCGCTGCGGCTTCCTGGACCTCTCCCGGCCACTGCTCGCCGAGGCGCTCGCCCAACTGTCCGGCGCACGACCGATCCTGGTCCCCCTCCTCCTCGGCACCGGCTACCACATCCGAGTCGACCTGCCCGCCGCACTCGCCACCGCCGGACTCCCGCTCACCCACCTCGCCCCCGCGCTCGGCCCCCACCGCCTGCTCGCCGAGGCCCTCGCCGACCGCCTCGCCGAGGCCGGCGCCTCCGCCGCCGACGCCCCCGTGGTCCTGGCGGGCGCCGGGTCCTCCGACCCCACCGCCCTCGCCGACACCGCCCGGATGGCCGAACTCCTCGCCACCCGCCTCGGCCGCCACGTCACCCCCGCCC
>CBJMI02800__coassemble_431_pt1 | contig 88540 bp, 71 predicted proteins | sample CBJMI02800__metabat2_low_PE_003 | metagenome-assembled genome bin CBJMI02800
GGCGGCTTCGGGCACGCTGTCCGGTGACGAGCAGACGTCCTGGAAGGTCACCCCGTTCGAGCAGTACCCGCGCAAGGGCCGGGCGACCGGCGGCGTGCGCTGCCAGCGCTTCCTGCGCGGGGAGGACGGCCTGGCGTTCGCCTGGGTCGGTGCCGCCCCGGCCAGGGCCGCCACCGCCAAGGGTGCGCCGGTCGACCTTCCGGAGCGCGATCCGCGCCGGGACGGTTCGGGCACCCCGGTGACGACTCCGATCGCGGTGGTCGCCGGCCCGGCGTAGCCGGGGTTCAGGAGGGCGGGGCGCTCGTGGGCGCCCCGCCCTCCGGCGTGCTCGGAGGCCCCGCTCCGGTGCGTCCGGGGGGTTCCCTCCGGGGTCCCCGCTCCGGGTGCGTCCGGGGTGCCCGCTCCGGTGCGTCCGAGCCCCACTCAGGCGGCCGGGCCAGGCCGAACCGCTGAGGGTAGCCTTGCCTAGATGAGCACCTGTACGACCCTTTCGTGTGAACTTGCGGAGCCGCTGGCCGCGACCGCCGCGGTGGCGACCACCTGGCTGCTGGTGGAGCAGAACGGCCCGTGGGGCGCGAAGGCACTGGGCGAGAGCCACCTCGACCGGGCGACCGGGCGGGCCCTGGAGGCCGCCGCCGCCGGTACGGGCGTGCGGGTGGCGCTGATCCGGCGGCCGGGCCGGCACGCGGACTGCCTGCCGACGACGCGGCACGGGGTGGTCGTCGCACACACGGTGCCGGGCCGCGGCTGGGTGCGCCGGGCACAGGTGGTGGACCCGGCGGAGCTGCTGGAGCTGGACTTCGCGGCGCTGGGCGCCGGCGACCACACGGGTTTCGGCGCGGAGCACGTCGGCGGCCCGCTGGCGCTGGTGTGCACCAACGGCCGCCGGGACCGCTGCTGCGCGCTGCTGGGCCGGCCGCTCGCGGCGGAGCTGGCGGCGGCCGGGCACAGCGAGGTGTGGGAGGTGACCCACCTGGGCGGGCACCGCTTCGCCCCCACGATGCTGGTGCTGCCGTACGGCTACGCGTACGGGCGGCTGACGCCGGAGAGCGCCAAGGACGTGCTGGCGGCGACCGCGGCCGGGCACATGGTGCCGGAGTGGTCGCGGGGCCGCTCGGGCTGGGAGCGCCCGGGGCAGGCAGCCGAGTACGCGGTGCGGCTGGCGACCGGCGAGACCGGGGCGGACGCGCTGACCGTGGCGCAGCGGCCGGACGGCGAGGGGCGCTGGCTGGTGCGCGTGGTGCACTGGGACGGCCGGGCCTGGGAGGTGGACGTGATCGAGACGGTGAGCGAGCCGCCGCGTCCGGAGAGCTGCGGCAAGGCGGCGGGGACGCCGTCGCGGATGGACGTGCTGTCGGTCCGGGGCGTGTAGCGGCCCCGCGCCCGTGGGGGTGAGCGCGGGACCGCGACGCCGGACGGGCCCGATCAGGCCCGATCAGGTCCGCTCAGGCCGGATCAGCCGGTGGCCTTGCCGACGAACTCCGTGGTGTACGTCCGGGACAGGTCGATCGTCCCCTCCTTGCCCTGGACGTCCGGGTGGAAGGCGGCGAGCACCGCGAGCACGGTCCTGGGCCCGTCGGCGGGCATCACCCCGTCGGTGGTGAACATCGGCAGGGTGGACTTGATCGCCGCCGCGTACTGCGCGGCGCCGCCCTGGGCGTAGTCGGCGGGCATCTGCGCGGCGATCTCCTCCGGGCTGTGGGTGGACATCCACTTGAGGGTCTTCACGAAGGCGTTGGCGAGCTTCTGGGTGGTGTCCTTGTTCTTCTCCACCCACTCGGTGCTCATGTACAGCGAGGACGACGGGTACAGCCCGCCGAGCGCCTGGCGAGAGCCCTCGGGGGTGCGCATGTCGTAGAGGACCTTGCCGAGGCCCTTGTCGAGGACGTTGGCGACGGTCGGGTCGGTGGTCATCCCGGCGTCGATGCTGCCCTGCTGGAGGGCGGCGACGAAGGTCTGGCCCGCGCCGACGGCGATCGGGCTGAAGTCGCTGACGGAGGCGCCGTTCTTGACCGCGAGGTACTTGGTGAGGAAGTCGGTGGAGGAGCCGATGCTGGTGACGCCGAGCTTCCTGCCCTTGAAGTCGGCGCCGGACTTGATGGCGTCGGCCTGCTTGGTGGAGACCAGTTCGACCTCGCCGGGGGCCTGGGCGAACTGCACCACGGACTCGACGTGCTTGCCCTTGGCCTGCAGGTCGATGGTGTGGTCGTAGAAGCCGACGGCGCCCTGGACGTCCCCCGCCAGCAGCGCGGTGGTGGCGTTGACGCCGGCCGGCTCGGTCAGCAACTCGACGTTGACCCCGGCGTCGGCGAAGTAGCCGAGCCGCTGGGTGAGCATCGCGGGCAGGTAGATGACCTTGTCCAGGCCGCCGACCATGATCTTGACCTTGGGTCCGTCGACCTGCCTGCCGGCCGGGGCGGCGCCGTGGGCGGAGGTGGCGGCGTCGTTGGCGCAGGCGGAGAGCGGGAGGAGCAGGACGGCGGCGAGGGCTGCGACGGCTGATCTGCGCATCACGGGGGGAGCCTCTTTTCTTACGGGCAGGGAGAGTTCAGCGGCCTTGCGGGCGGGGCGGGGGCAGCGGCCGTACGGGCCGGGGGAGTTCAGCGGCCGTCGCCCGCGTCGGCGGGCTTCCAGCGGAACAGCTTCTTCTCGGCGAGGGTCAGCAGCCCCTCGGTGACCAGCGCGACGACCGCGAGGATGGTCATGGCGGCGTACACCCCGGCCGCGTTGAAGGTGCCCTGGGCGGCGGCGACCAGCAGGCCCAGGCCCTTGGTGGCGCCGATGTACTCGCCGACGATCGCGCCGATCAGCGCGAAGCCGAAGCTGACGTGCAGGCTGGTGAAGATCCAGGTGGTGGCGGCGGGGATGACCACCTGGAGGGTGACCCTGCGGTTGTCGGCGCCCAGGATGCGGGCGTTGGCGACCAGGTTGCGATCCACCTCGCGGGCGCCCTGGAAGGCGTTGAAGAACACCGGGAAGAACACCAGCACCACCGCGGAGGCGACCTTGGAGGCCGGGCCGAGGCCGAACCAGATCAGGAAGATCGGGGCGAGCACGATGCGCGGGATGGCGTTGAGCACCTTGATGTACGGCCCGAACACCTCGGCCAGGAAGCGGATCCGGCCGAGCGCGATGCCCAGCAGCACACCGCAGACCACGCCGATCACCCAGCCGCTGAGGGCCTCGTACAGGGTGTAGCCGATCTGCTCGCCGAGCGAGCCCTGGGCGGTGCCGTGGGTGACCCACTGCCAGATCTGGTCCCAGATCCTGGACGGCTGCGAGAAGTTGAACGGGTCGACGACCTCGGTCCGGGCGCCCACCTCCCACAGTCCGAGGAAGGCGGCCAGCACCCCGACCCGGGCCGCGTAGACGGTCAACTTCCGGTTGCGGGCGGCCCGTTCACGGGCCTCGGTCCGCGTGCCGGCGGCCGGGGGCTTCCCGGCCGCGGTCGCGGCGGTGTCGGACGCGGTCTCAAGCGGCACGACCCGCTCCTCTCTCCCGGGTGATGCGCACCTCTTCGCCGAGCGAGGCCCAGATCTCGCGGTACAGCTCGACGAACCTCGGTTCCAGCCGGACGGCCTCCACGGTGCGCGGTCGCGGCAGGTCGACGGTGAAGATCTCCTTGACGGTGGCCGGCCCGGCCGTCATCACGACGACCCGGTCGGCGAGCGCGATGGCCTCGTCCAGGTCGTGGGTGACGAAGACGACCGAGGCTGCGTTCTCGGAAGAACTCGTGCCGGCCCACAGCTCCAGCAACTGGTCGGACATCAGAGCGCGGGTCTGCACGTCCAGCGCCGAGAACGGCTCGTCCATCAGCAGGATGGCCGGGTCGTTGACGAAGGTCTGGGCGAGCGCGACGCGCTTGCGCATGCCGCCGGACAGCTGGTGCGGGTAGCGGTCCTCGAAGGCGGCCAGGCCGACCCGGCCCAGCCAGTCCCTGGCCCGTTCCTTCGCCTCGGCGGCCGCCACGCCGCGGAAACGCGGCCCTGCCATGACGTTGGACAGCACGGTGCGCCAGGGGAAGACGGCGTCCTGCTGGAAGACGAACCCGACCTGGGGGTCGATCCCGCGCACGGGCTCTCCGTACACCCGGACCTCGCCCTCGGTGGGCTCCTCCAGGCCGCTGACCAGGGTCAGCGTGGTGGACTTGCCGCAGCCGGTGGGGCCGACGACGGCGACGAACTCGCCCTGGGCGACGGTCAGATCGAGATCGTGGACGGCGGTGTGCAGTGCCCCGGAGGGGGTCCGGAAGCGTTTCGTCGCGCCGGTCAGCTCGATCGCCGGGGTGCTCATTCCCCACCTCGCTTCGCACGGCGGGTGCTTCGCACCAGTGGCATCTCTCGATGGTTCACTCGCTGCGCTCGCTCGCGCATTCGTTCCTCCCGGGTCAGTGCTTTCCCCGGAAAGGTAGGAGCGGGCCGGGCCCGGGCGGGAGCCTTCTCCCCGTAGTGCGACTTCTCCGCGTTGAGGGGTGTTCTGCTCGTTTTGCTTCCGCTACAACTGCGGGGACGCGGGCTGACAGAAACACGCCGGAAACATAGGGTGTCCCGACCCCTGGTACCCCCGCCCGTACCACCCCGAGAGGAGGCCCGGATGAAGCTCCCCCACTGGCCCCGCCGGGTCTTCGCCCAGCTCCTGCTGAGCCAGACCGTCGTCACCTTCGGTGTCGCCGCCGTGACCGCCGGGCTGTTCCTGGCCCCGGTCAGCAGCGAACTCGACCACGACGCGATGCAGCGGGCGCTGTCCATCGCCCAGGCCACCGCCACCGACGAGACGATCGCCCGGGCCGCCGACACCCGCGACGTCGTCACCGCGCAGCGCAACGCCGAACAGATCCGGCTGGCCACCGGCGCCAGCTTCGTCGTGGTCACCGACCTGGACGGCATCCGCCTCTCGCACACCGACCCGGGCCGGATCGGCCACCGGGTCAGCACCGACCCCGAGCCGGCGCTGGGCGGCCGCAGCGTCACCGCGATCCAGCAGGGCACCCTGGGCCGCACCGCCCGCGGCAAGGTGCCGCTGCGGACGGCGGACGGCCGGATCGTCGGCGAGGTGTCGGTCGGCATCAGCGACGACTCGATCCGCCGCCGACTGCTGAAGATGCTCACCGGCATCCTGCTGTGCGCCGGCGCGGGCCTGGCCGCCGGGACGGCCGCCACCCTCCTCCTGGCCCGCCGGCTCAAGCGCCGCACCCACAACATCGCGCTGGCCGACATCTCCGCGCTGCTGGCCGAGCGCGAGGCGATGCTGCACGGCATCCGCGAGGGCATGGTGGCGCTGGACGAGCGCGGCCGGATCCGGCTGGCCAACGACGAGGCCGTCCGGCTGCTCGGCCTGCCCGGGGACTGCACCGGCCGGCCGATCGCCGAGGTGCTGCCGCCGGGCCGGCTGACCGACGTACTGACCGGGCGGATCACCGGCGCCGACCTGCCCGCCGTACGGGACGACCGGGTACTGGTGGTCAACCGGATGGCCACCACCGAGGGCGCGGTGGTGACGCTGCGCGACCGCACCGAACTGGAGTCGCTGGTCCGCGAGCTGGACACCACCCGCAGCCTGACCGAGGCGCTGCGCGCCCAGGACCACGAGCACGCCAACCGGATGCACACCCTGCTCGGCCTGCTCGAACTCGGCCGCCACGAACAGGCGGTGGCCTTCATCTCGGAGCAGTCCGGCTCGCATGCCGTGGTCGCCGCCCGGATCGCCGAGCAGGTGCAGGACCCGCACGTGGCGGCTCTGCTGGCGGGCAAGACGGCGGTGGCCGGCGAGCGCGGGGTGCGGCTGGTGCTGGCCCCGGCGGCGCACCTGCCGGACGCGGTGGTGGACGCCCGGGCGCTGGTGACGGTGCTCGGCAATCTGATCGACAACGCGGTGGACGCGCTGGCACCGGGCGGGGGCGGGCGGCTGGAGGTGACGCTGGCGGCGGCCGGCGCAACCCTGCTGCTGCAGGTCGCGGACAGCGGCCCGGGGGTACCGGAGGAGTTGCGCGAGCAGGTCTTCGAGGAGGGGTGGACCAGCAAGGACGCGCCCGCGCACCGTCCGCGCGGGCTGGGCCTGGCGATGGTGCGGCGGCTGGTCGAACGGACCGGCGGCCGGATCGTGCTCGACACCGGCCCGCTCGGCGGCGCCCGGTTCACCGTCGAGCTGCCCGAGGCCCTGCTCACCGCTCAGCTCGTGGAGGCGTGATGATCGACGTACTCGTGGTGGACGACGACTTCCGGGTCGCGGACGTGCACGCCGCGTACGTGGCCAGGGTGCCGGGCTTCCGGGTCACCGGCACCGCCCACTCGGCCGGGGAGGCGCTGGCCGCGCTGGAGCGCCGTCCCGTCGACCTGCTGCTGCTCGACCACCACCTGCCGGACGAGACCGGTCTGGCCCTTGTGCGCCGGCTGCGGGAACGGCAGGTGGCCTGCGACGTCATGATGGTGACCGCCGCCCGGGACGTCTCCACGGTGCACGCCGCGATGCAGCACGGCGCGCTGCAGTACCTGGTGAAGCCGTTCACCTTCGCCGGGCTGCGGGACAAGCTGGTCTCGTACGCCCAGCTGCGGCACGCGCTGGCGGCGCCCGCCCGGGAGGCCGGCCAGGACGAGGTGGACCGGCTGTTCGCGACCCTGCGCAGCGCCTGCGCGCCCGCCGGGTCGCTGCCGAAGGGCCACTCGGCGCCCACCACCGACCTGGTGCTGGGCGTGCTGCGGCGGGCCGGGCGGCCGCTGTCCGCCCAGGAGGTCGCCGAGGCCACCGGCCTGAGCCGCTCGACGGCCCAGCGCTACCTCAAGCAGCTCGAACGGGACAGCCGGCTGCGGCTGACCCTGCGCTACGGCGACACCGGCCGTCCCGAGCACCGCTACGGGCTGGCCGCGAGGAGCGCGTAGCGCGTTTGCGACCCGCCCCGGACGCAGGGGAACCCCGGCGGCCCCAAGCCCGCCGGGGTTCCCGGGACACGGCCGCTAGGCCGCGCCCGCACCGGTGAGGGCGCGCACCTCCAGCTCGGCGAAGCGGTCCGCGTCGGCGGGCTCGGGCGAGGTGAGCGTCCCGATCCAGCCGGCCAGGAAGCCGAGCGGGATGGAGACGATGCCGGGGTTCTCCAGCGGGAACCAGTGGAAGTCGACGCCGGGGAACAGCGCCGTCTTGGATCCGGAGACCACCGGCGAGAACAACACCAGCACGATCGCCGGGACCAGTCCGCCGTACACCGACCAGACCGCTCCGCGGACGGTGAACCGCGACCAGAACAGGCTGTAGAGCAGCACCGGCAGGTTCGCGGAGGCGGCCACCGCGAAGGCCAGGCCAACCAGGAAGGCGACGTTCAGCTGCTGGGCGTAGAGGCTGATCACGATCGCCGCCGCGCCGATTCCGGCGGCGGCGAAGCGCGCGACCACCACCTCCTGCTGCTCGCTGGGCTTCTCGCTGACCTCTCCCCCCCGGCGTCGGCGCGGGCCGCCGCGCCAGGCGCCGGCCCAGATGTCGTGGGCGAAGGCCGCGGAGGACGCCAGGGTCAGCCCGGCGACCACGGCGAGGATGGTTGCGAAGGCGATCGCCGAGATCAGTGCGAACAGCACCACCCCGCCGGTGCTGCCGTTACCGCCGCCGAGCACCAGGGCGAGCAGCGGGACGGCGGTGTTCCCGGCCGCGTTGGCGTGCCGCACCTCGGCCGAGCCGATCAGCGCGGTGGCGCCCAGGCCGAGCGCGATGGCCATCAGGTAGAAGCCGCCGACCAGGCCGATCGCCCACATCGTGGAGCGGCGGGCGGCCCGGGCGGTGGGCACGGTGTAGAAGCGGGACAGGATGTGCGGCAGACCGGCCGTGCCGAGCACCAGGGCCAGGCCGAGGCTGAAGAAGTCCAGCCGGCTGGTGAAGGACGCGCCGTACTTGAGCCCGGGTTCGAGGTAGCGGTGCCCGGAACCGCTGTGCTGGGCGGCCCGGCGCATCAGCTCGAAGAGGTCGCCGTGGAAGCGCACCACCAGCAGCACGGTGAGCAGCACCGAGCCCGCGATCAGCAGGAAGGCCTTGACGATCTGGATCCAGGTGGTGGCCCGCATGCCGCCGATCGTGACGTAGACGATCATCAGGGCGCCGACCGCGATGATGGTCCAGGTCCGTGCCTGGGCGCTGTCGGTGCCGAGCAGCAGGGCGACCAGCGAGCCCGCGCCGACCATCTGGGCGACCAGGTAGAGCAGGGTGACCACGACGCTGGCGCCGCCGGCCGCCGCCCGCACCCGGCGGCGGCGCAGCCGCAGCGCGAGCACGTCGGCGAGGGTGTACCGGCCGGCGTTGCGGACGAGTTCGGCGACCAGCATCAGCACGACCAGCCAGGCGACCAGGAAGCCGATGCTGTAGAGCACGCCGTCGTAGCCGTACAGGGCGATCAGCCCGGCGACACCGAGGAAGGAGGCGGCGGAGAGGTAGTCGCCGGAGAGGGCGAAGCCGTTCTGCAGCGGGGTGAAGCCGCGCCCGCCCGCGTAGAAGTCCTCGGCGGCGTTGCCCTGGCGGCCGACCCAGAGGGTGATGCCGAGGGTGACCAGGACGACGACGGCGAACAGCACGACCGCCAGGCCGTGGTGCTGGCCGGTGGGGGCGACGGGGGGCGGAGTGGCGGTGGTCATCACGCCGGTGGTCGCCGTCATCGCAGCTGGTCCTGGGTGTCCCAGCGCAGGCCCAGGGCGGCGCGGTCGCGCTTGGTCCGGGCGTTGCGGGCGTAGAGCCAGGTGAGCAGGAAGGTGGAGGCGAACTGCAGCAGGCCCAGTAGCCATGCCACGTTGAGCGGGCCGGCCACCGGGCTGCGCATCGCGCCCGGTGCGACGGCCTCGGCGGCGACGTACAGCAGGTACCAGCCGAGGAAGGCGCCGCAGGCCGGGAAGACGAACGTCCGGTAGCTGCGCCGGATGTCCTGGAAGGCCGGGCCGGCCTGGACGCTCCGGTAGACCTGGGTGCTGTCGGAGGTGCCGGCCTGCGCGGTCGGCTCCTGCGCCACGGCGGCCGGGGCGACAGTGGGCACCGGCGGTACCGCCGGTGCGACGGACGGGGCGAACGGCGGCACCGCGGGCGGTGCCGGCGGGACGGGCGGTGCCGGCGGGGCGGCCACCGGCTCGGTGGCGGCGGCCGACTGGGCGTCGGCCGTGCGGGCGGGCCCCGACTGGGCCGGTACCGCCGTTCGGCGGGGTGCGGCAGCCGACTCGGAAGCGGTGGCGGCGGCCTGAGCGGCCCACCAGTCGAATCGCTGCCCCTGGCCGGGACTGCTGGTCTGCTGCTGTGGCACTACTGCTCCTGGGCCGGGCCGGGCGTTCTGACCCGAACCATCATGGAGGCCGCCGGACACCGCCCCTGACCATCGCAGATACCTTCACTCAATGAGGTGATCGATCATCTGACGGATGCTCATCCGACTACTGCTGCGTACCGGTGATTCCGTGCCGGAAGGCGTACGCGACCGCCTGCGCGCGGTCCCGCACCGCGGTCTTGGCGAACAGGTTGTTGATGTGCGTCTTCACGGTGGCCTGGCTCACGAACAGCCGCTGGGCGATCTCGGCGTTGGAGAGCCCCTCGGCGATCAGCGCGAGCACCTCCGCCTCCCGCACGGTCAGCCCGTCCGGCAGTTCCCCGGCCCGGGCGGCGCCCGCCGCGCTTGGACCTCCCGGACCGCTCGGCACGCTCGGCGCGGACTTCGGCGAAGACTCCGAAAGCCTCTCCAGCAGCCGGAGTTGAACCTGCGGGGAGAGCCCGGCCGCACCCGAGCGGACGTCCGCGATGGCCTTGGCGATCTCCTCGCCGCCGGCGTCCTTGGTGAGGTAACCGCGCGCCCCGGCCTGCAGCGCCGGGAACAGCGACTCGTCGTCGGCGTAGGTGGTGAGCACCACGACCTCGGTTCCCGGGTGCGCGGACCGGATCCGCCGGGTCGCCTCGACGCCGTCGACGCGCGGCATCCGCAGGTCCATCAGCACCACGTCCGGGTGATGGCGCTCCACCAGGGCGACGGCCTCCTCCCCGTCCGCCGCCGCGCCGACCACCTCGATGCCGGGCAACAGCCCCAACAGCATCACGATGCCCTCGCGCACCACCGTCTGGTCGTCCGCCACCAGCACCCTGGTGACCGCATCCGTCATGCCGGCACCCGCAGCAACACGCGCCACCCTCCGTCCTCCGGGCCCGCCAGCAGGGTGCCGCCGAGCAGTTCCGCGCGTTCGCGCATCCCCAGCAGACCGTACCCGCTGCCACTGTCGGCCAGTTCACGGGAGGACGAGCCGTCGGAGGGCGGTCCACCGGGCTCGCCCGCGGACTGGCCGCGCGGTGCCCGGGCGTTGCGCACCTCCAGCTCCACCGCGTCGTCCAGGTAGCGCAGTTCGACCGAGCAGCGGGCGCCCGGCGCGTGCTTGCGCACGTTGGTCACCGCCTCCTGCGCCGTGCGCCGCACCGCCAGACCGGCCTCGGCGGCCAGCGGCCGGGGCGTGCCGGTGACGGTGAACGGGGCCCGCTCCCGCTCGGTCAGCTCCACCAGGAACTCCCCGACCGGTGTGAACTCCCCGCGCAGCGCGGACAGCGCCTGCCGGGTCTCGGCCAGCCCGTCCTGCGCCATCCGCCGTGCGGCGACGACTCGTTCGCGGATCTGTTCGCGGTCCGTCCCGGCGTCCAGCATCAGCCGGGCCGCCTCCAGGTGGACCAGCTGGGCGGAGAGGCTGTGGGCGAGCACGTCGTGGATCTCCCGGGCGATCCTGGCCCGTTCGGCGAGTGCCGCGCTCTCCGCCTCGGCGGCCCGGGCGGCGCGCTCCTGGACCAGCAGCCGGCGGGCGGTACCGCGCGCCTCGATGTCCAGCCGCAGCAGGAAGCCGAGCAGGGCGACGCCGCCGATGGTGGCGACGATGCTGAGCCAACTCGCCCAGCTGGCCGCGGTGTACGAGCCCAGCGCGGCCGTGCCGACGGCCAGTGCGGGCGCTGGCGGCAGCCGGACCAGCGCGACCACGGCCAGTCCCACCCAGATCAGGTCGGCGAGCGCGTAGGCCCGCCCCCAGTTCGCCAGCCAGGCCGCCCCGACCAGGGCGGCGGCCAGCAGGTAGGAGGCGGCCGGGCGCTGTTCCCGGCTGGCCCGGAGGAACGCCGCGCAGAGGGCGGCGGCCGCCGCCAGCCCGGCCGCCGCGGCCGCCGCCGCCCAGCCGGTGTACTTGCCGTCGGCGAAGGTCCCCCAGCCGACGACGGCCAGCACGACGATCCGGCCCAGCACGGTGAGGACCCGCCGCGGTCCGCTCTCGGCGTCGCGCTCCATCCCCTCCCGGGACGGCCAGCGGGTCCAGTACCACCCGGCCACGGGTGCCTCCTCGGTGCTCACTGCGGTGGATCAGTGCAGTACGGCGGTCGCCTGCGCGGGCTCCAGCGTCCGGGCCCTCCAGTTGACCACGAGCGAGCGGACCAGCAGCAGGACCGCCATGCCGAGCATCAGCGAGCTGCCCGCCTGGTGGACGCCCAGGGCCGAGCCGATCGCGTACAGGCCGATCCGGATGGCCAGCATCCCGCCCCAGGCGGCCAGGGTGGCCTTGGTGCCCTTGACCAGGACCTTGCCGTCGGCGGCCCGCCAGATCCGCACGGTCCAGCCCCAGACCGTTCCCATCGCGAGCACGGTGACCAGCCCCGCGACGAGCAGGGTGGCCGACAGTGCGGCGTGGTGGTGGTCGATGATCTGCGGATCGCGCAGCGCGAGCACACCCAGGATCAGCGGCAGCAGCCAGAAGCGGCGCTCGGTGTCCAGACGCTGGACGCGCATCTGGCGCTGGACCACCAGGACCACCACCGCGGCGGTCACGAGGAGGTTGACTACGGCAGTCATGGGGGGGTTCTCCGTCCCGGGGAGAGGCTTTCGCTGATCTCTCCGACGCTACGGATCGGCCGCTCCCCGCTGATCGGCGCCGGGGTGGAGCCCGGGTGGAACCGGCAGCGCGAGGGCCCTCCACCCACGGGTGGAGGGCCCCGGCCGGGCGCGTCAGGCGTCGATGCGGGAGCGGTCCAGGGTGGCCGCCGAGTCCACGATGAACTCCTTGCGCGGGGCGACGTCGTTGCCCATCAGCAGGTCGAAGATCTTCTCGGCCTGCTCCAGGTCACCGAGGTTGATCCTGCGCAGGGTGCGGTGGCGCGGGTCCATGGTGGTCTCGGCCAGCTGGTCGGCGTCCATCTCGCCCAGGCCCTTGTACCGCTGCACCGGCTCCTTCCAGCGCTGCCCCTTGCGCTGGAACTCCAGCAGGGTGGAGCGCAGTTCGGCGTCGGAGTAGGTGTAGTGGTACTTCTCCTGGCCGCGCTTGGGGTTGGTGAGCTCGATCCGGTGCAGCGGCGGGACGGCGGCGAAGACCCGGCCCTGCTCGACCATCGGCCGCATGTAGCGGTGGAAGAGGGTCAGCAGCAGGGTGCGGATGTGCGAGCCGTCCACGTCGGCGTCGGCCATGAAGATCACCCGGCCGTAGCGGGCCTGGTCGATGTCGAAGGTGCGGCCCGAACCTGCCCCTATCACCTGGATGATCGCGGCGCACTCGGCGTTCTTGAGCATGTCGCTCACCGAGGCCTTCTGGACGTTGAGGATCTTGCCGCGGATCGGCAGCAGCGCCTGGAACTCGGAGTTGCGGGCGAGCTTGGCGGTGCCGAGCGCGGAGTCCCCCTCGACGATGAACAGTTCGCTGCGCTCGACGTCGTCGCTGCGGCAGTCGGCCAGCTTGGCGGGCAGCGAGCTGGTCTCCAGCGCGGTCTTGCGGCGCTGGGCCTCCTTGTGCTGCCGGGCGGCGACCCGGGTGCGGGCGGCGGCGACGACCTTCTCCAGCACGGCGCGGGCCTGCTGCTTCTGGTCCTTCTTGGCCGAGGTGAGGAAGGCCTTGAGTTCCTTGGCGACGACGGCCGCGACGATCCGGTTGGCCGCCGAGGTGCCCAGCACCTCCTTGGTCTGGCCCTCGAACTGCGGCTCGGCGAGCCGGACGGTGACCACGGCGGTGAGGCCCTCGGTGGCGTCGTCCTTGGTGATGTCGTCCTCGGCGACGCGCAGCAGCTTGCTGGAGCGCAGCACCTCGTTGACGGTCTTGGCCAGCGAGCGCTCGAAGCCGGTGACGTGGGTGCCGCCCTTGGGGGTGGCGATGATGTTGACGAAGGAGCGCAGGGTGGTGTCGTAGCCGGTGCCCCAGCGCAGCGCGATGTCCACGCCGAGGTGGCGGGTGACCTCCGTGGGGGTCATGTGGCCGAGGTCGTCCAGGACCGGCACGGTCTCCTTGAAGGTGCCCTCGCCGCGCAGCCGCAGCACGTCGCTGACCGGCTTGTCGGGGGCCAGGAACTCGCAGAACTCGGCGATGCCGCCGTCGTAGTGGAAGACCGACTCCTCGACCTGCTCGCTCTCGGTGAGCCGCTCGTCACGCACGACGATGGTCAGTCCGGGGACGAGGAAGGCGGTCTGCCGGGCGCGGTTGTGCAGGTTCTCCAGGGAGAGCTTGGCGTCCTTGAGGAAGATCTGCCGGTCGGCCCAGTAGCGGATCCGGGTACCGGTGCGGGTCTTGGGCACCTTGCGGGCCCGGGTGAGGCCGTTGGCGGGCTCGAAGGGCGCGTCCGGGGTGGCCTCGCTGAAGATGCCGGGGGTGCCGCGGCGGAAGCTGATCGCGTGGGTGTGGCCGTTGCGGTCGACCTCGACGTCCAGCCGTGCGGAGAGCGCGTTGACGACCGAGGCGCCGACGCCGTGCAGACCGCCGGAGGCCGCGTACGAGCCGCCGCCGAACTTGCCGCCCGCGTGCAGCTTGGTCATCACGACCTCGACGCCCGACAGCCCGGTCTTGGGCTCGACGTCGACCGGGATGCCGCGGCCGTTGTCGCGGACCTCGACCGAGGAGTCCGGGTGCAGCAGAACCTCGATGCGGTCGCAGTAGCCGCCCAGCGCCTCGTCGACCGAGTTGTCGATGATCTCCCAGAGGCAGTGCATCAGACCGCGGCTGTCGGTGGAACCGATGTACATGCCGGGGCGCTTGCGGACGGCCTCCAGGCCCTCCAGGACGAGCAGGTGCCGCGCGGTGTAGTTGGAACCGTCGTCGCCGGCCAGCAGCGCGGACGGCACGGTCGTTTCGGCACTCACGCGGCACTCTCCTCGGTGAAGTTCTGTCTCATCGGTCACATCCGGACGCATCCGGACCATCCGCCAGTGCAGCACGCCGCACCGACAGTCGTCGCTCCCCGTGCTCGCACCCCTGCGACGGGTGCACAGCACGGCGGGCCGGCCCGGCGCAGCTTGTACGCGCTGCGCGAACAAGGACCGCCCTCGGGTGTGGGCCCCGGGGGCGCCATCTCCTCCCGCTACCACCGGTCCTGGCGGAACGTGGGGTCGGGAAGGGGCTCCGGAACTGCCGTTATGCAGGCTACCGGGGCCCGGGACGGGGCTTATGCTCCAACCCGGCAGAGGATTATGCTACGCGGACCTCGACACCGGTCCCGATCGGACGTTCGAGCGATGGGCGGATCCCGGGATTCGGCACGCATGAACCACCGGCCCCCGGGGCACGTCCTCATCAACACAGCAGAATCCTCAGAGAAGAAAAGCCACGAGCGGGAACGTTTTCGGCCTGGTTGGATGTTGACCCTGGTACGACAGCTCGTCGAGCTAGAGAAGAGGCGACGTGACTACTGTTCTGACACCTGCGAGCCCGCTGACCGCGGCTGACCGCTGCGACCGCTGCGGCGCCCAGGCCTACCTGCGCGTCGTACTCGCCAGCGGCGGAGAGCTGCTCTTCTGCGCCCACCACGGCCGGAAGTTCGAGCCCGAGCTCAAGAAGATCGCCGTGGAGATACAGGACGAGAGCGGCCGTCTCACCACCAGCACCACCGCGACGGCCGTCGACGACGAGCGCTGATCAAAGGCGCCCCATCCAGCCGGCATGAGCTGTGTCCGGTCGCGCACGGTGCGCGACCGGGGAGCCGGGTGGCCGACCCCTTCGGAGGTCGACCACCCGGCTTCGCTGTTCCCGAACGCTTCTCCGGACGGTTCTCGCCGCGTTCTCCCGCATGGGCCCACGTTCGCCCGCCCGGGGCTGCGCCGGCGCCCCACCGGACCCGAAAACGGCGTCAGAACGTCACCGCACCACCACCCGCAGCGATGCTCAGAGCGCCGAGTGCACCGCGTCCGTGACAGATGACACCCTGGTGTAGACCCCCGGGTGGGCCGCCTCGGCGCAGCCCGTCCCCCAGGACACCAGTCCGGCCAGCCGGCCGGCCACGATCAGCGGACCGCCGCTGTCCCCCTGGCAGGCGTCCTTGCCGCCCTTCTCCTCGCCCGCGCAGACCATGCCCCGGGCGTCGAACTTGCTCTCCGGCCCGCCCGGGTAGGCGTGCGCGCAGGTCTGGTCCGGGACGATGTGCACGTCCACCCCGCGCAGCACCGGCGAGTAGTCGCCCCGGCCACTGGTGTCGCCCCAGCCGTAGACCTGCGCGCCGGTCCCGGCCGCGTACGGCCCGCTCTCGCCCTGGCCGACCAGCTCGACCACCGGCCGGGCGCCCTGGGACTCGGCGAGGGTGAGCACCGCCACGTCGTTCATGTTCGCCGCGAAGTCGTAGTCGGGGTGGATCCAGACCTGCTGGACGGCCACCTCGTGGCCGGTCGAGCCGCGCATGTCGTCCCGGCCGACGATCACCTTGAGGCCGGGCCGGTCCACCCGCCCCCTGGACTCGTCGTAGAAGCAGTGCGCGGCCGTCACCACCTTGGTCGGGGTGACCAGCGCGCCGCCGCAGAACTGGCCGGAACGTCCGCTGCCGAACTGCGGGCGGCTGGACAGCGCCACGATCCACGGGTGGTCCGCGGTGCTCACCGCCTCACCCCCGACCACCCGCCGCTGCGCCTCGGCCGGGGCGGCCGCACCGAGGGCGACCAGCGGCACCGGGACGGCGGCGAGCAGCGCCAGCAGGGCGCCCCGCCGACGGCGGCCGGTCCGGTCCGCCCTCGGGGCCGCGGGCGCAACGGTGGCACGGACGGCCGTCGGGGCGGCCCGGCACGGGGCGGGGGTCGGCAGGTCGGCTCGGTCCGGGTCGGTCAGCACCGTGACTCCACAAGGCTCGGCAGCAGGCAACCGGCACAGCGTAGGTGCTCGACTACACTGCGCGACCCGATCCCGGTACGCCGCCACCCGGACGAGCGACAAGCGCCACCCGGACGCTGACGCACCGCCCCCGAACGGCCCGAAGGCCCGGAACCGCACGGTTCCGGGCCTTCGTCGCGTACTGCAGTCGATCAGTCCAGGTAGTCGCGCAGCACCTGGGAACGCGACGGGTGGCGCAGCTTCGACATGGTCTTCGACTCGATCTGGCGGATGCGCTCACGGGTGACCCCGTACACCTTGCCGATCTCGTCGAGCGTCTTCGGCTGACCGTCCGTCAGGCCGAAGCGCATCGAGACCACGCCGGCCTCGCGCTCGGACAGGGTGTCCAGCACCGAGTGCAGCTGCTCCTGGAGCAGGGTGAAGGAGACCGCGTCGGCCGGGACGACCGCCTCGGAGTCCTCGATCAGGTCACCGAACTCGCTGTCGCCGTCCTCGCCCAGCGGGGTGTGCAGCGAGATCGGCTCGCGGCCGTACTTCTGGACCTCGATGACCTTCTCGGGGGTCATGTCGAGTTCCTTGGCCAGCTCCTCCGGGGTGGGCTCGCGGCCCAGGTCCTGGAGCATCTGGCGCTGGACGCGGGCCAGCTTGTTGATGACCTCGACCATGTGCACCGGGATGCGGATGGTGCGGGCCTGGTCGGCCATGGCGCGGGTGATCGCCTGACGGATCCACCAGGTCGCGTAGGTCGAGAACTTGTAGCCCTTGGTGTAGTCGAACTTCTCGACCGCACGGATCAGACCGAGGTTGCCCTCCTGGATCAGGTCCAGGAACAGCATGCCGCGACCGGTGTAGCGCTTGGCCAGCGAGACCACCAGGCGGAGGTTGGCCTCCAGCAGGTGGTTCTTGGCCCGGCGGCCGTCCTCGGCGATGATCTCCAGCTCGCGCTTGAGCTTCGGGGCGAGCTTGTCGGCGGCCGAGAGCTTGTCCTCGGCGAACAGGCCGGCCTCGATGCGCTTGGCGAGCTCGACCTCCTGCTCGGCGTTGAGCAGCGGGACCTTGCCGATCTGCTTCAGGTAGTCCTTGACCGGGTCGGCGGTGGCACCGGCGACGGCGACCTGCTGGGCCGGCGCGTCGTCCTCGTCGTCGTCGGAGAGGACGAGGCCCTCCGACTCCTCCTCCGGACCGGCCTCGGCCTCGGCCTTGTCACCGGGCAGCGCGACGTCTTCCAGCAGCTCCTCGTCGCCGAGCAGCTCCTCGTCGCCACCCTTGCCGGCCTTGGCGGCGGTGGTCTTCTTGGCGGCGGTCTTCTTGGCGGGCGCGGCGGTCTTCTTGGCCGCGGCCTTCTTGGCCGGGGCGGCCTTCTTCGCCGCGACCGACTTCGCCTCGGCGACGACGCCGGTCGTCCCCTCGACGGTGATCTCGGCGGAGACGGTGGGGGCGGGCGCCGCGGCGGCGGCCGCGACGGCCGGAGCCGCGACGGGCGCGCCGGGGGCGATCCGCACGGGCGGCTTGGTCGGGGCCGACGGAGCGGCCGGAGTCCGGGTGGTGACAGCCTTGGTGGCGGTGCGCTTGGTGGGGCTCTTGGCAGCAACGCTCTTGCGCTTGGCGCCGGCCGGCTCGGCCGCGCTGACCATGAGGTCCACCCCCTCCTCAATCAGCACCTGGTTGAGGCTGCGCATGACGTTCTTCCACTTGGTGACCGGGATCTGGTCCGCCTCGAACGCCTGGCGCACGTCGTCACCGGCGATCTGCCCCTGGGCCTTGCCCCGCTCGATGAGCGCCAGCAGAGCCGCGGACTCGGCGATCTCGGGGGGAAGCGAACGGGATGTGCTGGCCGACACGAACAACCTCTCGGACGATGAGTGGACTCGAACCCGTACCGGCCGCCCGAGCGGGCGGGGAAGGAGATCGCGCGCCGGGCGCGCGGTGTCGATTCCGACCGACTCGGGCTTGAGGACTGGGTTTGCAGGACGGCAGCAGCGCCGCGGACCAACACAGCATTCTGACATGTTGGAGTATTCCGGAGCTGCTTCCGCTCAGGACACATCGCTGCTACTCGTCAAGTGTTACGCATGGCCTTGGTGTCACGGGTCACACCGCTCGGCGCCCGCGGCCCCGGGGCCGGGATCCATCATCGCGCACTCTCGGCCGAGTTGATTGTCATGGAATGGTCATCCCACCGAGGGGGCGGGGGCGTGCTCGGCTTCCGCGGCTCGGCCTCGCGGCCGCCGTCGGCCGGAGCCGGCGCTCTCCGCCGCGCAGAGGCCCTCCGGCTGCGCCGCGCGGTGCGGCCGGAGGGCCCTGGAGGAGCGGACCGCCTCCGGTGCGTCCGCTCGCCGAGAACAGCCCGCTCAGTGCTCCCGGGGCGCTGGGACGGAGGGCTCGATCTCGGGGTGGACGGTGAGCAGCGCCCGCATCGCGACCTCGCCCGCGGTGCCGTCGCCCGTGCCCAGCGCGTCCACCAGCCGGGCGTGCAGGCTGACCGAGGACTCGGACGGCCGCTCGCAGGAGATCGCCGGACCGCCCGAGACCTGCAGCGCGCAGGAGACGATCCCCGACAGGTGCTCCAGCATCCGGTTGCCGGCCATCTGCAGGACCAGGGCGTGCAGCTCGGCATCGGCGCGGGTGTACGTGGACAGGTCGGCCTGGGCGGCGGTGTGGCCCATGATCTCGACCAGCTCGACCAGCCGCTGCTGGACGTCCTCCCGACCGTGACCGGCGGCGAGACGGGCGGCCAGGGGCTCGATCGCCCAGCGGAGCTCGAACAGCTCCCGACGCTGCTCGTCCCGCTGCGGGCCGAAGGCGCGCCACTCGATGATGTCCGGGTCCAGCAGGTTCCAGTCGCCCACCGGGCGGACCCGGGTGCCGACGTTCGGACGGGCGCTGACCAGGCCCTTGGCCTCCAGCACGCGCAGCGACTCGCGGACGACGGTCCGGGAGACCTCGAACCGCTGGCCGATCTCCTCCGGCACGAGCGGACGGTCGGCACCGAGGTCGCCGGAGACGATCATCTGGCCGAGCTGCTGGACCAGCTGGCCGTGCAGGCCGCGCCCGCGGCTGCTGGTGGTCTTGCGGCCGACCCGGCCGATGTCGGACTCGGCGCCCTCCCAGCGGGGCGCCGGCGGGGTCGGCCGGTCGGCGTACGAGAAGCGGTCCAGATCGCCGGGACCGTGGATGGGCCCTTCGGCGGAACGGGCGGGGGTCATGGTGGGGTGCGCAAGGGTACTCACGCCTCCTTTGTCGGCGATCGGCAGGCGCAGCTTGAGAATTCTCGTGAAAAGCACACGAAAGGGTGATCGACCGTGACTGGATAATTGACTTCTTATCAGGAAGAACCGCTCATTACGGTCACCGATGGTCGATCTTGCTGCTTCGGGGCTCCGCGCGGTGCCGGGGCGGGACGGTCGGGGCCCGCCGCGAGACGCGACGGGCCCCGGTGCGAGGTGCGGCGACTCAGGCGGGTCCGGGGGACTCCAGGTGAGTCCGGGCGGGTGCAGGCGGATCCGGGCGGGCCCGGACGGGCCTGGGAGGTCCGGGCGGGTCTACAGCGAGCGGCGGCGGACCTGGACGAGCAGGGCGGCCAGCATCAGGGCCACCGCAGGGACCGCGACCGCGGCCAGCAGCGCCGGTTCCGTCAGCGCCGCGCTCCCGGCCGCAGCCTCGCGCGCCCCGCCGTACACCCAGCCGTAGGCCCACTCGATCCCGGACTGGAAGGGCAGCAGCTCCGCCGCCCTGGTCGGCCAGGGACGGCCGGTCCGGCGCAGCAGAAGGGCGACGCCGGTCTCCAGCAGCGGCGGCAGCGCGCACAGCAGCAGCACGCCGGCGGCGGCGCTGCGGGTCAGCGAGGCGGTCAGGACGCCGGTCCAGGCGGCCACCACGGTCAGCAGGACGAAGGCCAGCAGTGCGGCCGGAACCCCGTGGCCCACCACCAGCACCACCGGGGCGAACACGCCCGGCAGGTCGGCCGGCCCGCTCAGCCCGACGGCGCCCAGCGCCTCGGACACCCGGTCGGACAACGCCCCGGGGTCCGTCCAGGCCGGCACCGTCACCCCGGCCGGCAGCGCGAGGTGCACGGCCACCGTGTCGAGCAGCACGGTCACCAGCGCCAGCAGCGCCGCCACAGGGCCGACCACCAGCAGCTTGGCCAGCAGCAGCCGCACCCGCCGGAAGTACGTCACCTGCGAGGCCGCCAACCCGGGGTGGCGCACCTCGTGCCCGTACGAGAGCGCGCCCAGCAGCCCGGCTCCGAGCGCCGCGAAGGGCAGCGGGATCAACGGGACGGCGGCGGTCAGCAGCCGGGCACCGGCCGGGGCGGCCAGCGGGCCGGCCGGGGCCTGGCTCGCCAGGATGGCGGCCACGACGACGTCACAGAGCAGGACGGCGGCGAGCAGCAGCCAGGTGGAACGCAGGCCGCGCAGGCGGCGCAGCTCGTAGGCCAGGTCACGCACGGTTCACTCGCTCCGGTGGTCGTCGGGGGTGGCGGGAGTCTTGCCGGCGGCGACCCGGCCGAGGCGGACGGTGTCGTCACTGAGCAGGTCGGCGGCGCTCTCGCGGTACTGCGAGGGCTGGGTGGGGGCGGCCTCGGAGCGGACGGCCTCGGTGCGGGCATGCTCGGAACGGGCGGCCTCGGAACGGACGGGCTCGGTGCGCGCGGGCTCGGTGCGCGCGGGCTCGGTGCGCGCGGGCTCGGGGGCCGGGGTGGGGCGGGCGGCGGGGGTCAGCTGGTTGCGGAGGAGCCGGTCGACGGCGGGTGCGTGGTCCGCCTGCGGGGCCGCGGTGAGGGCGGGCAGGACGGCCGTCACCGCAGCGACGGGCAACGCTCGGGTGGGCCGGACCGCCGCGTCGTCCCGGGCTCGGCCCTCCGTGGCCGGCTCCGGGACGGTCGGGACGGCGGAGGCGGGGCGGTCGGGGAGCGTGGGCAGAGGTGCCGGGGTGGCACTCGGCTCCGGGGTCGGCGGCGTGGCCTCGGTGACGGAGGTGTGGGCCGACGCGTGCGCCATCTCCTGTGCGGTCTCGTGTGCTGCCTCGGAATCCCGCTGGAGGCCGAGGTGCCCGGAGTGTCCCGAGGTCACCGGCGGGGCGGCGCGGGGCACCGGCTGCTCGACCACCCGGTCGGCCAGTTCGTGCAGCAGGATCCCGTTGCGATAGGCGAGTTCACCGATCTCGGTGCGGTCGATGCCCGCCACCGCGAGGCCCGCGCCGCCGTCCGGGCGCACCCGGGCACCCTGGCTGACCAGCATGTCGGCCAGCCGGGCCATCTGCGGCCCCCGGACGGCCACCTCGGGGCTGAGCCTGGTCCGGCAGAACTCCGCGACCGGTTGGTCGGCCACCAGACGGCCGCGGTCCAGGGTGACCACCCGGTCCGCGAGCTGCGCGGCCTCCCGCGGGGTCCGGGTGGTCACCAGCACCGTTCCGCCCGCGACGGCGAAGGAGCGCAGGAAGGAGTGGAACCACTCGACGTTGCGCGGGGACAGGCCTTCGGTGGGCGCGTCCAGCAGGAGTGTGCCGGGGTCGCCGAGCAGTGCGGCGGCCAGCGCGAGTCGGCGGTGCATGCCCGGTGAGAAGGTGCGCAGCCGCTGCTCGGCGACGGCGGACAACCGGGTCTGCTCCAGCAGCTCGTCGGCCCGCCGGACGGGGACGCCGACGGCGGCGGCCAGCATCCGCAGGTGGCCGCGCGCCTTGCGCCCGGGGTTTCCGGCCACCGCGGTGGCGCCGCCCCCCGGCCCGGACAGCAGCACACCGATCTGACGCTCGGGACGGCGGATCCGGCGGTAGGGTCGGCCGTCGAAGAGCGTGACGCCCTGGCCGCGTTCGAGTTCGAGCATCAGCCGTAGCGCGGTGGACTTGCCGGCGCCCTCGTCGCCGAGCAGCACGGTCACCATGCCGGGCCGGGCGTCGAAGGTCACGTCGAGCACGATGGGCGGTGCGCCCTTGTGACGGACCTTGGTCAGTCCGGTGATCTGGATCATCGCTGGCTGCTCCCATGCCCTCGGCCTACCTGCTCGACGCCAGCACATTAGGGGTCGACAACGCCGATTCCGGGCATTACCGAAACGCCACGGGCCCGCCGCCCGCCTGCCTCACCCGATCAGGGGACAATCCGATCCTGCGATTCACGCGGCGGGGGTGACCGGGGGCCGTCCGTGTTCCGCCGGTCCGGGGTCGGCGGATCGGTCAGCAGAACTCCGCGGCACCGGGCGGGAGGGTCTGGCCGACGCACTCTCCCTGGAACTCCTCGACGGCGGCCTTGCCCGCGGCGGCCATCTCGGCGAGCTGCTCCTCCTCGGCGCTCAGGGTCTCCTGCACGGAGGCGACCGTGGCCGGGTCGGCGTGCGGCTCGGTCTTCAGGGCGGCCAGCTGCCTCGCGGTCCTGGTGGCGGTCGCGCTGAGGTTCTTGAAGTCCGCCACCTGGCTCTCGATGAGGCTCCGCTGCCCGGCGCAGTTGTCGTTGGTGGTCATCACGGGGCTCCCGCCGTGCGAAGGCCTTCGGTCCGGTGACCGAAGCGTCCAACGCCACTGTGCGTCGGGGCCGTCGTCGTGGCCCACGGGCCGGGGCCGTTCGGCCGGTCCCGGCGGCGCCGAGTGCGGAGCGGGGACTGCCTGGGGCCTCGGGTGCGCAGGGGGCGGGGTGCGCAGGAGCCGGAATGCTCAGGAGTCGGGATGCGCGGAGGGCCGGGGTGCTCAGGAGTCGGGGCGGAGCATGGGCGGGTTGAGGACGGTCGCGCCACCGGCGGTGAAGAGCTGGGCCGGGCGTCCGCCCTGACGGGTGGTCGTGCCGCCGGAAGGGAGGAGGAACCCGGGGGTGCCGGTGACCTTGCGGTGGAAGTTGCGCGGGTCGAGGGCGACGCCCCAGACGGCCTCGTAGACGCGACGCAGCTCGCCCACCGTGAACTCGGGCGGGCAGAAGGCCGTCGCCAGGGAGGAGTACTCGATCTTGGAGCGGGCGCGCTCCACGCCGTCGGCGAGGATCAGACCGTGGTCGAAGGCGAGCGGGACTCCGTCGGCCGGGCTCTCGCCGAGGAGTTCGCTGACCGGGGCCCAGCGGGCGCTGCTGGCGTCGCCGCCGGCCCTGGGGGTCGGGAGGTCGGGGGCGAGCACCAGGTAGGCGACGCTGACCACGCGCATCCGGGGGTCGCGCTGCGGGTGACCGTAGGTGGCGAGCTGCTCCAGATGGGCACCGGCCGCGCCGGGGCCTACCGCCTCGTGGCCAGGGGCGGAGTGGGCGCGCAGGCCGGTCTCCTCGGCCAGCTCACGGGAGGCCGCCTCGGCCAGGCCCTCGTCCGGGCGCACGAAGCCGCCGGGCAGCGCCCAGTACCCCTGGTAGGGCGGCTCCCCCCGTCTGACCAGCAGGGCGCAGAGCGAGTGGTCGCGCACCGTCAGAACCACCAGGTCAACCGTGACAGCGAACGGGGGGAAGGCCGACGGATCGTAGCGCGACATGGCGACGATCATAGTCGTCTCTCTGACGATAAGCACAGGCCCGTGCGCGGAGCGCGCAGTGCCGGTGACCGTGGCGGCCCGGCACGGTTCGCGCACGGGCGGCCGCGGACCGCGCGGCGCGCACCATGGGCGCCTTCAGCCGGCCCGGGGCGTGTCCGGCGGTTCACGCCGGGCGCGCGGCACCGGGGCGCGCCCTGGTGTCAGCGGGCGACCAGCTGCAGTTCGGCGGACGCCTCCTCCACCATCGCGACCCCGATCCGGCTCACCCGGACCGAGAAGGGCTCGCCCGCCACCCGCAGGCCGGTCAGCTCGAGTTCGCCGAGCGGGGCGGTGCTGGCCGGGCGGACCAGCACACGGCCGCCCGGGACGTCGGGCCGGACGCCGGCGAGCGCGAACACCGCGTGAACGGCTCCGGCCGCGGAGACGGCTGCCGGGCGGCAGGCGGCCGGGTGCGGCACCGGTGGGCAACCGGGGGCGCGCTGCTCCCCCGCGTACATCTCCGGCAGCCGTCCCTCGAAGTGGGCGGAGGCGGCGAGCAGGCCCTCCAGCAGGGCGCCGGCCTCGTTCTCGTGACCGGCCTCGGCGAGTCCGGCGATCGCCAGCGCCGTCTCGTGGATCCGCACCGCGCCACCGCGGTGGCCCAGCGGGTTGAAGCGGGGAGACTTCGCGGTGAGTGTGCGCAGGCCCCAGCCGCTGTCCAGTTCGGGCGCGACCAGGCGCTGGGCGAACAGCCGGGTCTGTTCGCGGTCCAGCAGGCTCTCGTGCCGGTCGCCGTCGACGGCGAGCCCGGTGTCGAGCAGGTGCACCAGGGAGGAGGCGAGGGCCGGCAACGGGTGGCCGCCCGGGGCCAGTCCGGCGGCGGGGCGGCCGCCGGAGAGGTCGTCGATCCAGAACCGCTCGCGGAAGCGCCCGCGCAGCCCGGCGGCCCAGCTCCGCCACTCCTCGGCTCCCGGCCTGCCGAAGTCCTCCAGGAGTTCGGCGCCGTGCAGCGCGGCGCGATGGGCCTGCGCCTGGACCTCGGCGCGGGCGGCCACCGGGTGGGCGGCCCGGTCCTGCGCCGGACGGCTCAGGTCGGTGACGAAGCCGTCGACCAGGCCCTCGCGCAGCGCGGCCAGCGCCCGCTCGGCGGCCGGGAGCAGTTCGGCGACCTCCATCCGGGGCATCCCCCAACGCCAGGCCTCGGCCAGCACGGTGACGAACAGCAGGGTGGCCTCGGTGGCCGTGCAGGTGGGCGGCAGTTCGGGGCCGCCGTGCCGCAGGGCGCCGGGCAGCAGACCCTCGGTGCGGCCCGGGGCGGGGGTGAGCTGCTGGCGGCGGGCCAGCGCGCGCAGGGTGCCGGCCGCGAGCCGGGTGCCGAGCGGAAGGGTCAGCCGGGCGGCCAGAGCGCGTCGGCCGGGGCGAGGCCGAAGCGCCACGGCGCGCCGGCCGCCGGATAGAGGTCGGTCAGGCGGTCCGGGTCGGCGAACAGCAGCCCACTGAGGGCGTCGAGGGAACGGTCGACCAGCAGGGCAGCACGCGGATCGTCGCTGCGCACCTCCGGTTCGGCCCAGGGCAGCGGGACGCCGGTGCCGCGCCCGGCGGGCGGGCGCGGGCCGCCGGGGGCACTCTCGAGCTCGGCGCGCAGCTCGACCGACCAGCGGGCGCCGGGCTGGACCTCCAGGTCCCAGCGGAGCACCCCTGCCCCGGCCAGGACGGCGTGCGGGGAGGGCTTGGCGCTGACCACGGCACTGTGCACCGGGCCGGACCAGCGCAGCCCGGCGGACTGCACCTGCCCGGGCAGGTCGGGCGGCCGGTGTCCGGCGGCGATCTCGCCGACCGGGCCGAGGTCGGTACCGAGGGCGATCTCCAGCGGCAGCCGGGCGGGCCGGGCACCGGTGTTGCGCACGGTCACGGTCTCCGCGCCGTCCGCGTGGCGCAGCCGCTCGACGGTGAGCGCCGGATCCGGGTCGAGGTCGCCGGGGACGCGGACGGCGCCGAGGAAGCGGGCCTGGGCGGCGCTGGTCAGGGTGGCCTGGAGCGGCAGCGGTTCCATGCCGCCCAGCCGCAGTTCCATCCGGGCCAGCACCCGGACGCCGTTGCGGTAGAAGCCGTGCAGGCCGTGGCCGCGCAGCTGGCCGTCCGGGCCGGAGGCGGCCATCGCGGGGGCGTTGACGCAGAGCAGCGCGTGGTGGACGGCCGGGGGCTGGGGGCGCGGCGGAGCCATGGGCCGTCCGGGGCCGACGGCTGCGCCTGCGGGCCCGGCCGCCGGTCCCTGGTCGGGACGGCCGGCCGGTCTGGGCGCGCCGACCACGCTCTCGGCCGGCATGGCCTGCAGTGGTCTCATGGCGGTCACCGGACTCTCCTCCCCTCGGCGGTCCGGTGGCCGGTCAGGCCGGTGGGCCGCGAGCATGCTCGATCGCGTGCTGACTTGCCCGGCCGACGGGGCTCGCCCCGTCGGCGGGTGTGCCGTGTCTGGCCGTACCCGGCGGTGGGCCGTGCCATGCGGTGTGCGGTACCGGTCCGGTACCACGCGCCGCGCCTTCGCGTCGGGCACGTCGTCGTGCCCGGTGCCCCGTCAGGTCCGGCGCCGCAGACCGCCGGTGACGCCCTGTACGTGGCGACCTGCCCGTGGCGACCTGCGCTCGCGGCCCGCGCCCGCCGCGGGTCCGCACCACCGGGCGGCCGCTCCGACCCGGGCTGTGGTCGGACACCGTCCGGGCGCAGGGCCCCTCGGGTGAACGCCGCGCACCGCCGCCAGGTCACGCCCGGCACGGCCACCGCTGGTCTTGCCCGCCCCGCCGGGCGGTCGTGCCACCTCCGTCGGGCCGTCGCGGAAGGGTCCCGTCACCACCGGCCGGCCGGTTCGGCGGACGAGGACGGTCGAACCGGTGCTCGACCGCGCCAGGATACGGTGCGGGGGTCGCGGCGCCCTTACCCGGTGATCCCGTGGACCGCGACGCAACCGCTGTGACCAGCAGAGACCGAGGAGTTGCATGTCCACCGTCAGCCGACTGCCCGGGATTGTCACGACCGACCACGTCTTCCAGGTCCCGCTCGACCACGCCTCCCCCGGGGGGGAGCGGATCGAGGTGTACGCCCGCGAGGTGGTGGCCTCCCGCCGCGAGCGGGACGACCTGCCCTGGCTGCTCTTCCTCCAGGGTGGCCCCGGCGGCAAGGCCGCCCGCCCGCTCGGCCGGGACACCTGGCTGGATCGCGCCCTGGACGACTACCGGGTCCTGCTGCTCGACCAGCGCGGCACCGGGCGGTCCACGCCGGCGACCCGGCAGACCCTCGCCCGTCGCGGCGGCCCGCAGGAACAGGCGGACTACCTGGCCCACTTCCGCGCGGACTCGATCGTCCGGGACGCCGAACTGATCCGCCACCGGCTGCTCGGCGCCGGGAAGCGCTGGAGCGTGCTCGGCCAGAGCTTCGGCGGCTTCTGCACCCTCACCTACCTCTCGTTCGCCCCCGAGGGCCTGACCGAGGCCTTCATCACCGGCGGCCTGGCCGGCCTCCGCAGCTCGGCCGACGACGTCTACCGCGCCGCCTACCCGCGCGTCGTCCGCAAGAACGAGGAGCACTACCGCCGCTTCCCGCAGGACGTCGAGGCCGTGCGGCGGATCGTCGCCCACCTCGCCGACTCCCCCGCCACCCTGCCGGACGGCGGGCTGCTCACCGTCGAGGCCTTCCAGGTGCTCGGAATGATGTTCGTCGGCGGCAGTGGCTCCGGCGCCCTGCACTACCTGTTGGAGGAGGCCTGGGTGGAGGGCCCGGCCGGGCCCGAACTCTCCGACACCTTCCTGGCCGGTGTCCAGGCCCGGCTCTCCTTCGCCGAGGGACCGCTGTACGCCGTGCTGCACGAGTCGATCTACGGCCAGCGCTCGGTGGACCCGGGCAGCACGGCCTGGTCGGCCGAGCGGGTCCGCAAGGAGTTCCCGGAGTTCGACGCCCGCACGGCGCTGGAGACCGGCGCTCCAGTGCTGTTCACCGGGGAGATGATCTACCCCTGGATGTTCGACGCCGACCCGGCGCTGCGCCCGCTGAAGGAGACCGCGGAGCTGCTCGCCGCCCGCACCGACTGGCCCGACCTCTACGACCCGGCGCGCCTGGCCGCCAACACCGTGCCCGTCGTGGCGACGGTGTACCACGACGACATGTGCGTGGACACCGCCGACTCGCTGGAGACCGCCCGCGCGGTGCGCGGCCTGCGGACCTGGATCACCAACGAATGGGAGCACGACGGCCTGCGGGTGAGCGGCGGCAAGGTGCTGGACCGGCTGATCAAGATGGCGCACGGCGAGGCGTAGCGGCCTTCCGACCGGTGGGGCGGCGAGCGGTTCACCGGGCACGGTGGGCTCCTCCTGCGGCCTGCCGTCCGGTCCGGCATCGGTGGAGCCCGGTGCCGGACCGGAGGGCGGCCGCGGCACAGGCCCCCGCCCGGCTCAGCCGCACGCCCCGGGTCGACCGCGCCCCGGTCACCGGACCGCACCCGGGGGCCGGGAGCAGGGCGACCGGCCCGGGGCCGCTCCCCTCCGGCCGTGAATCGCCGGAGCCGGAGGGAGCGCCGGGGCTGCCGGAGCCCCGTTCGGCCGGTTCCACGGCCGTGGAACCGCCCTTCCGCCGGCCGCCCCGCCGCCGTCGGCGACCGCCGCCCGGGGGATGGCCGGGCCTCTGCGGCCCCGGCTCGCGGCCCGTGGCAGGCCCGGGATCCGGTTCCGGCCCGGGCTGCGCCGTGGCCGCGCGCTCCTCGCGCCGTCGCCGCTGGGCCTCGACGGCGGCCAGCAGCGCCCCGGGCGTCATGCCGTCGTTCATCGACTCGTAGAGCAGCTCGGCCAGCAGGTAGTCCGGGGCGAGCCGCAGGACGTGGGCGAGCACCACCCGGGCGGTGGCCGTGTCCCCGGCGACCCAGGACGCCCAGGCCAGCAGGGTGAGCGGAGCCACCGCACAGCCCTCGTACGGCGGCACGGCGCGCCGGGCGAGGAAGCGCCAGAGTCGCTCGGCGGGGGCGAGCTCGGCGGGCCGGACGTACTCGACGCCGCGGTCCCGGATGAGGCGGTCCCGCAGGGCGAACAGCAGCCGGGCCGTCCGCTCCTCGTCGAGTTCCCTGGCCCCGGCCGCGAACTCCGCGAAGGCCTGCTCCAGCAGTTCGAGGCCCTGCTCCCGGGAGACACCCGCCGCCAGGGACTCGGTTCGCACGAGCGCCTCGCGCTGCGGGGCGTCCTCCGGCGGGCCGAGCGGGGCCAGCGCGCCGACGATCGCCTTCCGGCTGCCGCGCGGCACCAGTCCGGCCACCGTCGCGGCAGCGGCCGCCGGACCCGGATCGGGCCCGCGCCGCACCGGATAGCCCGCCGGATCGCAGCACCCCTCGCGGCGGCAGAGGAAGGACCACCAGCGGTCGTCCGAGACGCACAGCGACTCCTTGACCGCCACTCCCCTGCGCCCGAAGGCCGCGCGCAGGTCGTCGGCCAACGGCCGCAGGCGCTCCACCGGCGGCGGTGCGTGCGCCGTGACCGGATCCTGGCAGAGGTAGAGGAGTACCTGGAGCGGCCGACCTCCGTGCCGCTCGGAGAGGGCGACCAGCAGAGCGGCCGTCTCCTCCGCCGCGGCGGGCCACTCCGCGGGCGAGACCGGGAGGTCCGCCCGGATGACCCCGCCCTGGTGCAGGTCGGGGCCCTGGAGGCCGACCGCGACGATGCTGTCGTCGGGGTAGAACCCCAGGAAGTAGGGCAACAGTGCGGCCATGTCGGCCGGACCGCGCATGACGACCGGCCGCTGCTCGGAAGCGGGGCCGAGGGACAGGATGACGTGTTCGTTGTTCATCGCGTTCATGGCCGCAAGAGTGCGCGCCATCCGACGACGACTCCGGACTTTTCTCCTTTCCTGTGGATAACTCGGCCCCTGAATTTTCCTTCGCCCATTCGGAGCACACGACACTCGCCCCGAAGAGTGGATTTTGGCAGTCGTTCAGCTGATCTCCGGATGAAATACACTCCGTCTTCCCCCGCAGCGTCCAGCCCGCATTCGCTCCTTGTCGGCGGCATGGGGTTACATCGACGCCATGAAGCAGCCCGACACCCACACCACCGCCACCGCCGACCGCGCCGATGTCCGGGCGCGGGCCGAGGCCGTCCTGCGCGAGCTGGCCGGCCCCGCCGCCGGTCTGCGCGAGGACCAGTGGACGGCCATCGAGGCCCTCGTGGTCGACCACCGCCGCGCCCTGGTCGTCCAGCGCACCGGCTGGGGGAAGTCCGCGGTCTACTTCATCGCCACGGCCCTGCTCCGCGCCCGCGGCGCCGGGCCGACGGTGATCGTCTCCCCGCTGCTCGCCCTGATGCGCAACCAGGTCGAGTCGGCGGCCCGGGCCGGCATCCACGCCCGCACCATCAACTCGGCCAACACCGAGGAGTGGGAGGAGATCCAGTCCGAGGTCGCCGCCGGCAAGGTCGACATCCTGCTGGTCAGCCCCGAGCGGCTGAACAACCCGGACTTCCGCGACCAGGTGCTGCCGAAGCTCGCCGCCTCCACCGGCCTGCTGGTGGTCGACGAGGCCCACTGCATCTCCGACTGGGGCCACGACTTCCGCCCCGACTACCGTCGGCTGCGCACCATGCTCGCCGACCTGCCGCCCGGTGTCCCGGTGCTCGCCACCACCGCCACCGCCAACGCCCGGGTCACCGCGGACGTCGCCGAGCAGCTCGGCACCGGCACCACCGACGAGCACGCCCTGGTGCTGCGCGGTCCGCTCGACCGGGAGAGCCTCACCCTGGGTGTGCTCGCCCTGCCCGACCCGGCGCACCGGCTCGCCTGGCTGGCCGACCACCTCGACCGGCTCCCCGGCTCGGGCATCGTCTACACCCTGACGGTGGCCGCCGCCGAGGAGGTGACGGCATTCCTGCGTGAGCGCGGCTTCCCGGTGGCCTCGTACTCCGGCCGCACCGAGGACGCCGAGCGCCGCACCGCCGAGGCCGACCTGCTGGCCAACCGGGTCAAGGCGCTGGTCGCCACCTCCGCGCTCGGCATGGGCTTCGACAAGCCCGACCTCGGCTTCGTCGTCCACCTGGGCTCGCCCGGTTCGCCGATCGCCTACTACCAGCAGGTCGGCCGGGCCGGGCGCGGTGTGGACCGGGCCGAGGTGCTGCTGCTGCCAGGGCGCGAGGACGAGGCGATCTGGCGCTACTTCGCCTCGCTCGCCTTCCCGCCGGAGGAACAGGTGCGCCGCACCATCGACGCGCTCGCCGAGGCGGGCCGCCCGCTCTCCACCGCCGCCCTGGAGCCCAGGGTGGACCTGCGCCGCGCCCGGCTGGAGACCATGCTCAAGGTGCTGGACGTGGACGGCGCCGTCCGCCGGGTCAAGGGCGGTTGGACGGCCACCGGGCAGAGCTGGGAGTACGACACCGCCCGCTACGCCAAGGTCGCCGCCTCCCGGGAGGCGGAGCAGCGGGCGATGCGCGACTACGCCGCGACCACCGGCTGCCGGATGGAGTTCCTGCGCCGCCAGCTGGACGACGAACAGGCCGCGCCGTGCGGGCGGTGCGACAACTGCGCGGGGCCGCTGCACACCCCGGAGGTGTCCGACGGGACGCTGGCCGCGGCCCGGGCCGCGCTCGGCCGCCCGGGCGTGAGCTTCGAGCCGCGCCGCCTCTGGCCCACCGGGATGGACGCGCTCGGGGTGCCGCTGAAGGGCCGGATCCCGGCGGCCGAGCAGGCGGAGACCGGCCGGGCGCTCGGCCGGCTGTCCGACATCGGCTGGGGCAACCGGCTGCGCACCCTGCTCGCCGAGCAGGCGCCGGACGTGCCGGTGCCCGGTGAGGCGGTGGACGCGCTGGTGGCGGTGCTCGCCGACTGGGCGCGCGGCCCGGGCGGCTGGGCCGGGCCCACGACGGCGGAGGGCACCCGGCTGGACCGGCCGGTCGGCGTGGTGACCATGGCCTCCTCGACCCGCCCCCAGCTGGTCGGCAGCCTCGGCGCGCGGATCGCCGAGATCGGGCGGCTGCCGCTGCTCGGCCGGATCGAGTACGCCGGCGGGCGGCCCCCGCACGGGGCCCGCAGCAACAGCGCCCAGCGGCTCCACTCGCTCGCTGGGGCGCTGGTCCTGCCGCCGGAGCTGGAGCAGGCGGTGGCGGCCGCCGCCGGGCCGGTGCTGCTGGTCGACGACCTCGTGGACTCGGGGTGGACGGTCACCGTGGCCGCCCGGCTGCTGCGCCGGGCGGGGGCCGGAGCGGTGCTGCCGCTGGTCCTGGCCGTACAGGGGTGATGACGGGGCGGCGGCCGGCCGTCGCCGCAGGACCGCCGCCCACACTCGAATGGCCTAACGGAAAGGAGCCGGCAGGGCGATTTCGATCACATCGGAGACCCGGCCCGAGAAAGGAGTGTCCACCAGGCCGACGGCGGTTCGCCATGCCCTTCACGCAGTGTGGATCAAAGCTGGTCGGCACCTGAAGCGCGCTCGGGTCGCCGCGGAACATATCCGGCAGAACATGGGCTATCGGATGGCGTTCGTCATTTCATCATTGCCGCTCCGGCCCCGTTACCCCGAGAATTGGGAGGTACCCGAAACCCGGCCCCCTGGACCCGCCGTTCGGCGTACCCAGGCGCCCGCCTGCCCACGGGCCAGGAAGGAGGATCGTGATCAACGGTATCGGCCGAGGTCAGCATCCCCTCTCCGGGAGTTCCACGCCCAGACGGCTGCTGGACCTGGAGACCTGGACCGCCTCGGGGATACCGTTGCTGCGCGATCCGCGCGAGTTCGTCCTGGAACTGCACCAGCGTCACCTGCCCCAGCCGGGCACGGTCGTGGTCGCCGTTCTGGACGCGCTCCACCACCTCGCCGCCTCGGCCTCGTTCACGCCCTGGCCACACGACACCGACGGCTGGCAGCACCGGAACGCCCTGCTGACGCACCTGCGCCGGGTCACCCCGCACGACCTGCGACTGCCCTCGCCGACCCGGACGGCCGTGCTGCTGCGCTGCCGCGACGGCGCGCCCGGCTGGACGGAGCAGGACGGCGCCTGGATGTGGGCGCTCCGGGACGCGGCCGGGCTGCACGGGCTGCGCTGCGGCTCCTACATCGGGCTCACACCGGCGGGCTGGCAGATTCTCGGCGACGGACGGAGCGGGCGCAATCCGCATGCGGGTTCGTGGGCGGACGGTCCGGTGCACACCGTGACGGAACTGCCACCGCGGTCGGCGCTCGACGACGCCGCGCGCAGCCAGCGCGCCCGGCAGCAGACGGCCGAACAGGCCAAGCGGGTCGACGCGACTTCGCGTTCCCAGCAGTCCGAGCCCCCGTGGATCCCCGCGCGGGTCACCGCCGTGGAACCGGAACGCCGTACCGGCACGCGCTGAGCGGGCCGCGTCAGCGGAACGGAACGCGCCCCCCGGAGGAGCGGTACGGTCACCGGACGCCCGACGCCGGCCGCGGATTCCGGAACGGGCACCGTGCCACTGCCACTGCGTCACTGCGGACGGACTCCGGGCCCGGCACCGTACGGCGCCGGGCCCGGAGCGAGGACGACCGCCGAACGGCGTCCGGTCAGGCCTTGACCGGACGCCCCGGTGCGGCACCGGCCGCCGCCGCGACAGCCGGACCGGCCTCGCCGCAGACCACCAGCAGCGCGGTCGCCCGGCCGAGCGCCGCGCCGTACGCCTCGGCGGCCCGGGCGGCCGAACCGCCGTTGACCACCAGGACGACCACCTCGCGGCGGACCGGCCGGGTCAGCGCGGCGTCGGCGTAGAACACATCGCCGCCCTCGGTGAGCTGCGCCCAGTAGCGCTCCTCACCGAAGGAGAGCTCGTGCTGCTGCCAGGGGTGCGCCTCACCGACGGTCAGCACCAGGACGTCGCCCGGGTTGCGGCCCGAGTCCAGCAGGCGGTCGACCGCGTCATCGGCGCGCTCCAACGCCTGGGCCGGGGTGGCGGCGATGCGCTGGACCTCGACCTGCGGTGTGGCGGGGGCCGGGCGGCGCGGTGCCGGACCGGGCTTGGGGATCAGGCGCGGCGGGCCCTGGCGGTCGGCACGCGGCGGTGCAGCACGCGGGGGCGCCGGACGCGGGCCGGGCACCGGGAGCGGTGCGGCGGTGGTGGTGGTGGATGCGGTGGCGGGTGCGCCGCCGGTGGCAGGCGCGTGGAGGGCTTGTGCGTCCGACTCGCGGGGGAAGGGAACGCCGGGGCCCGGGAGGCTCTCGTGAATCTCCGGCTCCTCGGGGAAGACAGGCATACCCGGATATCTATCAAATGCCGGTCGAACGCGCACGGGCGCCCCACCCATTGGGCACCGGGCATCCCGACCCCCGCCCGGGGCAATTCAGACGGACTGTCAGAAACCGAGCGTCAACTGTTCGTCGGCGGATCCCTCGGCGGCGCCCACGACGTCCCGACCGCGCTTCAGGTGGCGCCACTTCGGCAGTGCGTCCAAGTACGCCCAGGAGAGCCGGTGGTGCTCGGTGGGGCCGAACTCCTCCAGCGCGGCGCGGTGCACCGGGGAGGGATACCCGGCGTTGTCCGCGAAGCCGTACTCCGGGCAGGTCCCGCCCAGTTCGGCCATCAGCCCGTCGCGGTGGACCTTGGCGAGCACCGAGGCGGCGGAGACGCAGATGCAGGACTGGTCGCCCTTGATCACCGTGCGCACCCGCCAGGGGCCGCCGAGGTAGTCGTGCTTGCCGTCCAGGATGATCGCGTCGGGCTCGACCGGCAGCGCCTCCAGCGCGCGGACGGCGGCCAGCCGCAGGGCTGCCGTCATGCCGAGTTCGTCGCACTCCTGCGGCGAGGCGTGACCGAGCGCGTACGCGGTGACCCAATCGGCGAGCACCGGCGCGAGGGCCCGGCGGCGCAACTCGGTGAGCAGCTTGGAGTCGGTGAGCCCCTCCGGTGCCCTGCGCAGGCCGGTGACGGCCGCGCCGACGGTGACCGGTCCGGCCCAGGCGCCGCGCCCCACTTCGTCGAGCCCGACCACGACCTTGGCACCCGCCCGGCGCAGCGAGCGTTCGACGGAGTGCGTCGGCGGGACGATGGGCATCACGGACTCCGTTCGGCAAAGCAGCCCCGTCGGGCAGGACAGCCCGGTTCGGGCGAGGCAGCCCCGTCGGGCAGGACAGCCCGGTTCGGGCGAGGCAGCCCGCTCCAGTGGGGCAGTCTCCAGCCTAAGCCCGCTCACGGACGCTCACGGATACTCCCGACCGCTCGGGGGCCGGCGTCGGCTTCTGCTGCGGCTACGGCTACGGCTACGGCTACGGCTACGGCTACGGCTACGGCTGCCGGACCATCGGAAGCAGCACGTCGTCCACCAGCCGGACCGCGAAGTCGGGTGCCAGTCCCCCGTCGAAGAGCTTGACCTGGAACATCAGCATCGCCGGGACGACGTCGGCGACCAGCGGCGAGACCGCATCGGGCCGGACCTCTCCGCGAGCGGCGCCGCGACGGAGGATGTCCAGGATGGTGTCCTTGGTCGGCCCGATCACCCGCCGCACGATGAAGTCCTTGAACACCTCGGCCTGTTGCTGGGAGAGCTCGGCCATCAGCGCATGCAGGGCGGCGCCCGAGCGGGAGCAGATCGCGTCCGTGAACAGCTCGATGAGCTGCAGCAACTCGGCACGGGCGGACCCGAGATCGGGGACTCCGTGTGGGCGTGGCAGAGTGGAGTCCAGGGCGTCGATGACGAGTTCGACCTTGGACGCCCAGCGCCGGTAGAGCGCGGCCTTCCCGGTCCGCGCCGCAGCGGCGACGCCTTCCATCGTCAGTCGCGCGTAACCGCCGGAGGTGAGCTGGTCGAGCGCGGCTTCGAAGATCGCGTTCTCCAGTTCCTTCCCCCGACGCCGCACCGGTCGCGCCAACGCCTCCCGGGCGGCCCGCACCGAGCAGCGGGGTTCGACTTCCGGTGGCACGGCGGGGTCCGCGGGCGCCGCACGCACCACAGGCCCCCCTGGGGACACCCCCGGTACGTCGGACACCCCCGACTCCACAGGTTCCACCGGCGCCGGGAACGGCGGACACGCGTCCTCCGCAGGTCGGGCGGCCGCCCGACCGGACGCCCGGTCCGCCGACAGACGCCGTATCAACCGATCCATTGCCACCTCCGTAAGGAACGCTTGCGTTCACTATCAAGTCCAGGTTATCGTCAAGCTTAGTGAACGGCACCGTTCCTTCCTAGGCTGCGCCATCGCGCAGCAGCACGTTCGGGCCAGCGGATCCGCGGCAGACCAAGCACCCAACGCACCTAGAGCACCTGAAGCATCCAGAGCACCTGAAGCGCCCAAAGCACCCGAGCGCCAAGCACCCAAGCACGTAGCCAGCAGCCAGCAGGGGGCACATTCGTGGCTATCTCCGACACGCTCAGCAAGAAGTCACCACCGAAGGCCGGCCAGAGCCGGGCGAAGGGCATCACCCTGGCCGTCATCGCGGCGACCCAGCTCATGGTGGTGCTCGACGCGACCATCGTGAACATCGCGCTGCCGCACATCAAGGACGCGCTGAACTTCTCCACCACCGACCTGTCGTGGGTCATCAACGCCTACACGCTGACCTTCGGCGGACTGCTGCTGCTCGGTGGTCGGGCGGGCGACATCCTCGGCCGCCGCCGGGTGTTCATCTTCGGCACCCTGCTGTTCGGCCTGGCCTCACTGCTGGGCGGCTTCGCGCAGGACAGCACGCTGCTGCTGGCCGCCCGCGCGCTCCAGGGCATCGGTGGCGCGATCTGTTCGCCGACCGCCTTCGCCCTGATCGCCACCAACTTCGAGGAGGGCCCGGAACGCAACAAGGCGTTCGGCGTCTTCTCGGCGGTGGCCGGTTCGGGAGCCGCGATCGGCCTGCTGGCCGGCGGACTGCTCACCGAGTACCTCGACTGGCGCTGGGTGTTCTTCGTCAACGTGCCGATCTCCGTGCTGATCGCGATCGCCGCGCCGCGCTACATCGCCGAGTCCGAGCGCCACCCGGGCCGCTTCGACCTCCCCGGCGCCTTCACCTCGACGCTCGGCCTGGTCGGCCTGGTCTACGGCTTCATCCGGGCCGCCAACCCGGACTACGGCTGGTCGGACGGCCTGACGATCGGCTCCTTCGTCGGCGGCGCGATCCTGCTGGCCGCATTCTTCGTGATCGAGCGGCGCACCGCCCAGCCGATCACCCCGCTGCACCTGTTCTCCAACCGCAACCGCACCGGCGGCCTGGTGATGATGCTCTGCCTGGCCGCGGCCATGTTCGGCATCTTCTTCTACGTCGTCCTGTTCGTGCAGGGCCCACTCGGGTACAGCCCGCTCAAGGCGGGCGTCTCGTTCCTGCCGATCAGCGTGTCGATCATCATCGCCGCGCAGATCGCGTCGAGCCTGCAGGCCAAGTACGGCCCCAAGCCGTTCATGGCGGGCGGCGCGCTGCTGGTCACCATCGGCCTCACCTGGCTGACCCAGATCCACAAGGACAGCGGCTACCTGGACGGCGTGCTCGCCCCCACGGTGATCTTCGGCTTCGGCATGGGCCTGATCTTCGTCCCGGTGATGCTGCTCTCGGTCGCGGGCGTGCCGGGCGAGGAGACCGGCGCCGCCTCCGGCCTGCTCAACTCGATGCAGCAGATCGGGGGTTCGCTCGGCCTCTCGATCCTGACCACGGTCTTCGCGCACTACGCCGTGCCGGAGTTCAAGGCGCAGGCGCCCAAGTTCCTGCAGACGGCCCCGCCGGAGCAGCTGGCCTACTTCCAGCAGAGGGGCGACTTCCCGCCGGGTTCCGACGCCGCGAACTCGGTGCTCGCCCAGGGCATTTCGCACGGCTTCATCGTCGGCGCGGCGCTCGCCGGGATCGCACTGCTGGTCGCGGTGTTCGCCATCAAGGCGAAGCCCGGCGACCTGCCGAGCGGTGACAGCGCGGGCATCGCGATGCACTGATCCCCCCCCCGGACCGCCAGCGGCCGAACCGCAGGCAGCCGAACCGCGGGTAGCCGAAGCGCAGCCAGCCGGACCACTACGGGCCGGCCGGGAGCAGCACGCTCCCGGCCGGCCCGCCCGGTTTCCCCCGACCCCGAACCAGCGCTACCGCTACCTCTACCAGCGCCCCTCGGACAGCAACCCCGCCTGCTCGCAGGGGCCGCGCCCCCGTGCAGGCCCCTGCACCAGTGGCCGCTCGGCCAGGATCCCCCGGGCCCGAGGGGCGGACGCGCCGGCCGCGTACCAGGGCCGGACGTCCTGGTCCAGGTCGACCCGGATCAGTTGCAGCGCGCAGGTCCGCTGCGGTTCGGGCAGCCGGTCGAGGGCGGGCACCGCGTCCGCCGACAGTTCACGGACGTTGCGCAGGTCGATCTGCTGCGAGCGCTCGTACCGGGCAACGTTCTGCTCCGCGACGATCGCGTCCGGCCCCATCAGGCCGTAGACCGCGACGGTGAGCATGCCGCTGAGGACGACGGCGCGCGGGAGCCAGCCGGTGCCGCGGGTGAGCCCGGCGGTGATCAGCAGCAGGAAGACGACGCCCAGCCAGATCTCGACGACCAGCACCCACAGCCGCAGCCGGGTGAGCCCGGAGGCGTCCACGTAGAACCACATCCGGCCGAGCGCCGAGGCGACCACCACCAGTGCGAGCAGGCAGAGCAGTCCGAGCAGGATCCGCGCCAGCCGGCGGTCGCCGGGAGTGGTGCGCGGGGCCCAGCGCCTGGCGACGGCCACCACGACCAAGGTCAGCACGGTGATCACGCTCAGCTGCCAGAAGCCCTGCCGGGCGTACTCGGAGCGGCTCATGCCGGTGTTGCTCAGCAGGGCGTCGGCGCCGCCGAGCACCACCACGGCCTGGATCACCGCGAAGGCGCCGAACATCAGGTTGAGCGCGACGAGGGGCAGTGCCCACTCCAGCCGTCGGCGCTCCCGCCCCGGGCGGACCGCCAGCCGGTCCCAGCGGCGCGGGCCGGCCGCGATGTGCGCGAAGCCCAGGGCGGTGAGCGCCCCGAGGGCGAACAGCAACCCGCGCAGGGGGAGTTGGTGGACGTCGATGCTGGGCCTCAGGCCGGCCAGCAGGTCCGCCATACCGGCGTCGGCACTCGCGAACAGCAGGCCGAAGACGGTCAGCAGGACGGCGGCGACCGCGAGCGCCTTGAGCACAGGGACGATCCGGCCGCGGCCGGGCAGCGGCCGGCCCTCCATGGCGTCCCAGATCCAGCCCACGCCCGGAACCAGCTGCCAGAGCAGGGCGGGCAGCGCGAGCAGCACACCCGACCAGCGGCGGCCGCCGTGCAGGGCGAGCGAGGCCAGGCCCAGCGCACAGCCGGAGGCCAGCAGCGCGGGCCAGCCCGCGTCCCAGCAGGCGGGAACGGCGAGCAGGGCGAGGGCCAGCAGGCTCCAGACGACCGTCCAGGGCCGGATCCGACGGCCGGCCGCGCGGGCGACGACCCCGGCGACGGCGGCCGCGGCCGCGCCGCAGATCAACAGGTTGGCGCCCACCCCGTCGTACAGCAGCCAGGCCGTCAGCAGGCCGGTGAGCAGGGCGAACAGGAGGACCCGGGGCGTGGCCGCCGCCCGCCGCTCGGGGTCGGTGACGTGCAGCCGGTCCCCGAAGGTCGGCCCGGACGCTTCGGCCGAGCCGTACCGCCCCTGCGGCGCGTACGGCCCGTGGGAAGCGGCCGACGCGTAGGGCGCGTAAGGGTCCCCGGACGCGTACGGCGCGTACGGATCCCCCGACGCCTGCGAGTCGGACGTGGACTGCGGATCGGTCGGGGCAGGCGTGGACGGGCCTGTCATGAGTCCCCCTCGGTGGTCTACGGGCAGGCGGAAGCCGCCCTCCGGGCGGTCCGCGGGCCGGCGCGTCAACGCCCCGGCCGCTGCTGACTGTAGACCATTCTGAACAAGTTCAAAAGCTGCTTCTGAACATGTTCAGAACGACCTGACCGCGCACGCTCCCCCTCCACAGCCGTCCACGCGTCCACGCCGGCCCACGCCGGCCCACGCCGGCCCACGCCCGCGCTACCCCTTCACCGATCCGGCCAGCAGCCCCCTGACGAAGTACCGCTGCAGGCTGAAGAAAACGATCAGCGGCACGATGATCGACAGGAACGCCCCGGCCGTGAGCAGTTCCCAGCGGCCGCCCAGCGAACCCGCCTGCTGCGCCAGCCGGACCGTCATCGGCGCCACCTCCGGCGTGCCGCCGGCGAAGGTGAGGGCGACCAGCAGGTCGTTCCATACCCACAGGAACTGGAAGATCGCGAAGGAGGCCAGGGCCGGCGCGCACAGCGGCAGCACGATCGAGCGGAAGATCTTGAAGTGCGAGGCGCCGTCCACCACCGCCGCCTCCATCAGGTCGCGCGGCAGCTGGGCGATGAAGTTGTGCAGCAGGAACACCGCCAGCGGCATCGCGAACATGGTGTGCGCCAGCCAGACCGGCGCGTAGCTCCCCTTCAGGTCCACCGCCGGGATCAGCGTCAGCGAGCCCAGGTGGGCGCCGCTGGAGAACAGCCGCAGCAGCGGGATCAGCGCCATCTGGAGCGGGACCACCTGGAGCGCGAACACCGTGAAGAACACCGCGTCGCTCCCCCGGAACCGCACCCAGGCCAGCGCGTACGCCGCCATCGCCGCGAGCACCAGCGGGAAGAGGGTGGCCGGGATGCTGATCGCCAGCGAGTTGACCAGGAAGGGCATCAGCCCGGTGGAGCCGCCGGAACCGCCCTCGAACAGCACCGCGTGGTAGTTGCCGAGGCCGAAGTCCGGGTGGATCAGGGCGTTCCACCAGCCGTCGGTGGTCACGTCCTGCTTGGGGCGTAGCGAGGTCACCAGCAGCCCGAGGGTCGGGACCGTCCAGAGCACCGTCATCGCGATCACGAACGCCGAGGCCAGCGGGCTGCTGAAGGACTTCCGGACCGGATTCCGGTGACGACCGGTCATCGCTTCGCTCACCGCGCTCCGACCACCCACTTCTCCCCGATCACTCACCGCACCTCACGCTCCCTCCGCAGCTGGACGATGTTGTAGGCCACCAACGGCAGTACCGCGAGGAACAGCAGCACCGCGAGGGCGCCGCCCCGCCCGTCGTCGAACTGCACGAAGGACTGCGAGTACATCTCGTTGGCCAGCACCTGGGTGCCGAAGTTGCCGCCGGTCATGGTGCGGACGATGTCGAAGGCCTTCAGGGTGATGATCATGACGGTGGTCAGCACGACCATCACCGTGGTGCGGATCATCGGCACGGTGACGTGCCAGAACAGCCGCACCCCGGTCGCGCCGTCCAGCCGGGCGGCCTCCACCACCTCGTCCGGGATCGCCTTGATCGCCGCCGACAGCACCACCATCGCGAACCCGGTCTGCACCCAGACCATCACGGCCATCAGCAGGAAGGTGTTCAGCGGCTGGGTGAGCAGCCAGTTCGGCGGATCCGACCAGCCCACCGCATGGGCGAGTTGGCTGAGCAGGCCGATCTGCGGCTGGTCCTTCCCGCGCGCCTCGTAGACGAACTTGAAGATGATCGAGGCGCCGACCAGCGAGATCGCCATCGGCATGAAGATCAGCGACTTGTACACCGCCTGGCCGCGCATCCGGTCCACCAGCAGCGCCAGCACCAGCCCGAGGCCGGTCGCCGCCAGCGGTGCGACCACCAGCCACAACAGGGTGTTGATCAGCACCTTCTGCACCGAGTCGGTGGTGAAGGCCCAGCCGAAGTTCTCGCCGCCGACGAACTTGCTGCCGTCCGCGTTGTGCACGCTCAGGTAGACGGTGCGGATCAGCGGCGCCACCAGGCCGACCACCAGCAGCAGTACGGCCGGGCCGAGGAACACCAGCACGGCCAGGGGCCGGGCCAGTCGGCCCCGGGCCCGGCCGGCCACCAGGAACACCACCAGCAGGATGCCGAGGAAACCCGCCATCGCGCCGACACTGTTGCCGAACTTGATCAGCGCGTCACCCCAGGCGCCGGCGGCCAGCGGGCCGGCGGTCAGCGGGGATCCGGATACGGACATGGCTGTACGTCCCTTCGGGTCCGGTGGGAAGGGAATGGGGAGGGGGCGGGCGGTGCGGGTGGGTGGCCCCGCACCGCCCTCGACAGGTGGTCCCGAGTCGGGCACCCCGACCTCGACGGGCGCCCTGACCTCGACGCCGGGCCCCGGGCGGGCCCGGTTACTTCGGCCAGGCGGCGTCGATGTCGCCCGCGACCTTCTGGACCGACTCCCCCTCCGCGAACCAGGCGGTGAGCGACTTCCACTCCTGCCCGGAGCCGATCGCCGCCGGCATCATGTCGGAGGCGTCGAAGCGGAAAGTCGCGCTCGGGTCGGTCAGCGCCTCCGCCGAGAGCTTGTCGATCGGGTCGGTGTACAGGCTCTTGTCCACGCCCTGGTTGGCCGAGACCCAGCCGCTCGCGGTCCTCACCCGGCTGCTCGCCCAGTCCGAGCTGGACAGGTAGTTCTGCACCGCCTGCACCTCGGGCCTGCCGGAGAACGCGGCCAGGAACTCGCCGCCGCCCTCGACCGGGTTGGCGATCGCCGGGTTGACCGCGGGCAGGTGGAAGGCGAAGACGTCGCCGTCCGGGGCGACCTTGGTGCCCTTGGGCCACTGCGCCTCGTAGAAGGAGGCCTGCTGGAGCATCGCGCACTTGCCGGTGAGGATCGGCGCGCCCGCGTCCTGGAAGGTGGTGGTGGCGATCGACTTGACGTCGCCGTAACCGCCGTTCACCCAGGCGGGGTTGAGCATCCAGTCGGCGACGGTCTGCATCGCCGTGGTGATCTTCTGGTCGGAGAACTTCACCTGGTGGCCGACCCACTGGTCGTAGACGTCGCCGCCGTACGTGCCCAGCACCACCTCCTCCAGCCAGTCGGTGGCCGGCCAGCCGGTGGCGGTGCCGGAGGCGATGCCGCCGCACCAGGGCTTGGGGCCGCCCGCCTTGGCGATCCGGTCACTGAGCGCCATCAGGTCCGCCCAGGTCTTGGGCACCTCGTAGCCGGCCGCCGCGAAGGTCTTCGGCGAGTACCAGACCAGCGACTTCATGTTGGCGCTCATCGGGGCCGCGTAGAAGGTGCCGTCGACCGAGCCGTAGGTCTTCCAGACCGGGCTCCACTTGTCCTGGTTGGCGACGGTCTGGGCGGGCGGCTTGACCACCTTGCCGCTCTTGACCATCTGGGCCAGCAGGCCGGGCTGCGGGATGATCGCGAAGTCCGGGGCGTTGCCGCCGGCCACCCGGACCGGCAGCTGGGACTCGAAGTCGTTGGAGCCCTCGTAGCTGATCTTGATCCCGGTGCACTTGCTGAACTCGGCCCAGGACTTCTCCAGGTTGTCCGACTCCGGGCTCAGGATGGAGGCGAACATCGTCACCGTGGTGCCCGAATGGCCCGCGTACGGCTGGTACTTGGCGCAGTCACCGGTCAGTGTCTGGGCGGTTCCACCGCCGCCACCCGAACCGCCGGAGCTGTTCGAGCAGGCCGCGGTCAGGGCCAGCGCCGCCAGCAGGGCGGGTACGGCGACCGGTCGGCGGCGGGAACTCGGGTACGGCGTGGTCGGGTTGAGGGTCAATGCGGTCCTCCTCGCCAGGGCGTGCTGCCTGGGGTTGGCTGAACGACATTGCGCTGTACCGGAGATGGGCGGGCAGGGGTCGTCGGGAGATCGGTCGGCCGAACCGATTGGACGACGTTAACGCAGCTGTCGGCCGCCGCCAAGGTCCATGGTCGACCTTCTCCGCCCGGAATCCGACAACACCTCTTGACGCGACGTCACCAGAGCCGGACGGGCAGCTCCAGCAGGCTGTTCACCACCAGCGACGGGCTCGGCCGCAGCTCGCCGTCCGGCACTGCCAGCGACAGCCCCGGAAAGCGCTCGAACAGCGCCGGCAGCGCGACCCCCGCCTCCAGCCGGGCCAGCGGCGAACCCGGGCAGACGTGCGGACCGTGCCCGAAGGACAGGTGCCGGGTCGGGTCCCGGGTGATGTCGAACAGCTCCGCCGTCACCCCGTGCTGCAGCGGGTCCCGGCCGATCGCGTTGTACGAGACCAGCACCGGCTCGCCCGCCGGGATGACCAGCTCGCCGACCTCGATGTCCTCGGCCGTGAAGCGGAACAGGAAGTTGCTGGTCGGCGGCGTCCAGCGGAGCGACTCCTCGACCACCGCGTCCCAGGACACCTGGCCCGAACGCACCAGCTCCAGCTGGTCCGGGTGCGCCAGCAGCGCCCGCACCGCGTTGCCGATCAGGTTCACCGTGGTCTCGTGGCCGGCCGCGATGATCACCCGCAGGGTTGCCGCCGCCTCCGCGTCGGTGAGCGCCCCGCCCTCGGTGTCCGCCGCCAGCAGCACGCTCGCCAGGTCCTCGCCCGGCTCCGAACGACGCTGCGCCACCAGCCCGTTGACGAAGGCGTTCAGGCCGGCGACGGTCGCCTGGATGCCCTCCGGGTCGGGCTTGATCCCGAAGAACCGCTCGTACAGGTCGCGCAGCAGGCCGTGGTCCGACTCCGGGACGCCCAGCAGCGAGCAGATCACCGTCATCGGCAGCGGGAAGGCGAAGGCGGTCTTGAGGTCGACCACCGGCTCCCCGGCCGCCAGGGTGTCCAGCAGCGCGTGGGTGGTCTCCTCCACGCGTGGACGCATCAGCTCGACCCGGCGCGGGGTGAACGCCTGGGCGACCAGCGCCCGCAACCGACGGTGCTCGGCGCCGTCCGTGGTCACCATGCTCGGGCCGGGCACCGCCAGGCCGATCAGCGGCCAGGTCTTCGGCACCTCGCCGCGCTGGTAGGCCGCCCAGTGCCGGGCGTCCTTCACCAGCCGGGCGTCGGTGAGCAGGTCGCGTGCGGCCGCGTGCCGGGTCACCGCCCAGGCGGCGACCCCGCCGGGCAGCACCACCGGCACCGCCGGGCCGGCGGCCCGCAGCAGGGCGCCCTCGGCGGCGTTGTCGCGGGCCAGCGGGTCGAGGGCGATCGGGGCCGGGGCAGCGGTCATCGGCGGCAACTCTCCTTCGGTGACGGGAAACATGAGGTCGACTCGGGCTGTCGTGCGGGGACGCCTGGCGTCAGTGACCCGGGGTGAACGAGACCGGCAGCGCGACCAGCCCGCGCACCCAGGCCGAGGGCCGCCACACCAGGGCGTGCTCGGCCACCGCCAGCCGCAGGTCCGGCAGCCGGTCCAGCAGTACCTCGATCGCGGTGGTGGCGATCACCTCGGCCGCCTCCTGGGCCGGGAAGGGGCAGCCGTGCTCGCCGTACGAGTAGCTCATGTGCGCCCGGTTCCCCTCGGCCGGGCGGCCGTCGGGCTGGCGCACCGACGGGTCCGCGTTGGCCCCGGCGAAGCCGAGCAGCAGCATGTCCCCCTCGCCGATCCGCTGACCGCCGAGCTGGGTGTCCCGCACCGCCCAGCGACCGGCGAAGATCTGGACCGGCGTGTCCTCCCAGAGCGCCTCGTTGAGCGCCTGGCTGATGCTGCGCCGCCCGCCCGCCAGCGACGCGGAGAACCGCTCGTCGGTGAGCATCAGCCGCAAGGCGTTGGAGATCCAGTACGAGCTCGGCTGGTGACCGGAGATCAACAACACCCTCAGGTCGCGCATGATCTCGTCGTGGTCCAGGCCCGCGGGGTGGGCCAGCATCCGCGAGGCCACGTCCCCGCCCGGGTGCTCGGCCTTCGCCCGGACCACTTCGAGCATCAGCTCCAGCAGCCGCTGGGCGGAGGCCGGCGCGCCCGGACCGCCGTCCAGCATGGTGAGAACCGCGTCGACCAGCTCCGGCGCCCGCTCCTCGTCCAGGCCGAACACCCGGCAGAGCACGAGCAACGGCATCAGGTGGGCGTACTCGGCGACCAGATCGGCCTCGCCCCGCCCGGCGAACCCGTCGATCAGCCGGTCGGCGATCTCCTCGGAGTGCTTGCGCAGTTCGTACGGGTCGATCCCGGCCAGCGCATCGGTGACCGCGCGGGAGCGGCGGACGTGTTCCTCGCCCTCCGTGTACAGCATCGACGGCACCGGGGCCATCATCGGCTTCAGCGGCCAGTCTGCGGGCAGGGTGTCCCAGGCGTGCCAGCGGCTGGAGTCCCGGCCGAACAGCTGCGGCTGGCCGGTGACCTGCTGCAGTTCCCGGTAGCCGATGACCAGCCAGGCGGGCACGCCGCCGGCCAGCTCGACCGGGGCGACCGGGCCGTGGGCGGCCCGGAGCTCGCGGTAGAGCTGGGCCGGGTCGGTCTGGAAGCGCGGCCCGTACAGCGGCGTGGCGCCGGCGTGCGCCGGGCAGCCCGGGGGCGGGGTGGCGGCGGGCTCGGTCACTGGGTGCTCTCCTCGTACGTCAACGGGGCCCCGGCCAGGGCGGCCAGGTGGTGGACCAGTTCGATCAGCACCCGCTTGCCGGACTCGCGGTCGCGGGCGTCGCAGTCCACCAGCGGGACCTCGGGCGGCAGGTCCAGGGCCTCGCGGACCTGCTCCAGGGTGTGGCCGGGCTCGCCGAAGTTGTTGCGGGCGACGATGAACGGGGTGCCGTGGTGCTCCAGCCGGTCGATCGCGTACCAGGAGTCCTCCAGCCGCCGGGTGTCGACCAGGACGACCGCCCCCAGGGCGCCGCTGAACAGCCGGTCCCAGAGGAACCAGAAACGTTCCTGCCCGGGCGCGCCGAACAGGTACAGCACCTGCCGCTCCGAAAGGGTGATCCGGCCGAAGTCGAAGGCGACCGTGGTGGAGCGCTTGCCCCAGCTGCCGGCCGGGTCGATGCCCTCCCCCGCCCGGGTCATCACCTCCTCGGTGTTCAGCGGACGGATCTCGCTGACCGAGCCGACCAGGGTGGTCTTGCCCACCCCGAAGCCGCCGACCACGACGATCTTCAGCGCGTTGTCGGCGGTCGCCCGCAGCGGGGTGCGCCCCGTCGGCGGGGCGTCAGAGCCGTTGGAGGCCATGCAGCACCTGCTTCAGCGTGTCGAGATCGGGCAGCCGGGCCTTGTTCGGCGCGAACCTGGGGTGGCGGGCGGTGACCGCCCCGGACTCCAGCAGGTCGCCGAGCAGGATCTTCGCCACCGAGACGGGCAGCGACAGCTCCGCCGCCACCTCCACCACGGCGGTCGGGGCCTCGCACATCCGCAGGATCCGGGCGTGCTCCGACTGCATCCCCGGCGTCGGCTGCCGCTCGGCGACGATCAGTGTGACCAGGTCGAAGGCGTTCTCCGGGGCGCGGCTGCGGCCCCCGGTGATGGTGTAGAGGCGGTCCGGGTCGTCGTCCCGTCCCGGCAGCGCCGGCCCGCCGGTCATATCCCGGCGCTCTCTTGCGCGGCGGCCTCGCCGGAATCCGAGCCCCGGGCCGGTGCGCTGAGGTGGATGCCGATCTGCTCGATCAGGCCGTGCATGTTGTGGCCGACCACGCCCACGTCCGCGTCGTCGTCCGTGACCACCGCGAGGTGGGCGCCCTCACCGGCCGCCACGATGCACAGGATGCCGCCGTGGAACTCGGTCATCGACTGCCGCACGCCGCCGCTGCCGTCGCCGAACTCGATCGAGGCGCCGTGCGCCAGGCTCTGCAGACCGGAGGCGATCGCGGACAGCTGGTCGGCCTGGTCAGCACTCAGCCCGGCGGTGTGGCAGAGCTTGAGGCCGTCGGCGGAGAGCACCAGGGCGTGCCGGGTGCCGGGGGTTGCCGCCAGCAGGTTTTCCAACAGCCAGTCGAGGTCGCGGTCGGGGGCGCTGCTCATCAGGTGTCCTTCTCGGTGACGGGGGAAGCGTCGGGCGTGGTGTCGGTGTCCGCGGTCGGTGCCGCCCCGGGGGCGGTGGGCGCGGCGCCGGGGGCGGTGGGCGTCGCCCCGGAGGCGGGCAGCGCCGGCTGGGCGGCCCGGCGGAAGGCGCCGAACCGGGCGGCGGCGCGCGCCACGTCGGTCCGTGCGGGCTCGGCGGCCGGGGCCGTCGCCGGGGTGGTGGCGGCCAGGGTCTGCCCGCGGCGGCGCTGCGGCAGGCCGCTGTCGGTCATCCGGGCGGGCGCGGCCGGGCCCTGGGCGGGGACGGTGGGTGCCGGAACCGCCGGACCGGCCGGTACGGCCGCAGGTACCGGAGCCGGTGCGGCGGCCGGTGTGCTGGCAGCGGGCGGCAGTGAGGCGGGCGCCGGACGGGCGGGGGTGAGCGCGGGGCGCACGGCCTCCGCGGCGGGCGCGGGCGCCGTGGCGGGGGCTGCGGCGGGCGCGGGAGCGGCGTGGGTGACCAACTGCTGAGGGATCAGCATCACCACCCCGGTGCCGCCGCGCGCCGACGGCCGGAAGGAGATCTGCAGACCGTGCTTGCGCGCCAGCACGCCGACCACCGCGAGGCCCAGCCGGGTGCCCGCGGAGAGCGTGGCGAGGTCCAGCGGCTCGGCGGAGACGGCCCGTTCGGCCCGGCGCAGCCAGCTGTCGCTCAGGCCCAGCCCGCTGTCCTCGACGGTGACCGCCAGTCCGGCCGGCACCTCCTCGACGTAGACGTGCACCTCGGACGGCGGGGCGGAGAAGTTGGTGGCGTTGTCCAGCAGTTCGGCCAGTGCGTGCATCACACCCTCGGCCGCGAAGCCCGCGACGGCGGCGGTGCTGGCGTTGTGCAGCCGCACCCGCTGGTAGGCGCCGATCCGGCCGAGCGCGCCGCGCAGCACCGACTCCACCGCGATGGGCTTGGCCCAGCGGCGGCCCGAGCGGGCGCCGGTGAGCACCGCGATGCCGTCCGCCATCCGGCCGGCCTGGGCGGTCGAGTGGTCCAGCCGCAGCAGGTCGCCGAGGACCTCCTCGTCGTGCCGGTGCTGCATCTCGCGCAGTTCGGCGTGCATGCTCGTGGCCAGCGCCTGGACCCGGCCGGCGGCGGTCGCGCAGACCGCGAGCGCGGCGGCGCGCAGCCGCTCGCCCCGGCTGATCTCCTCACCGACGGCGCGCAGCAGCGCGTACTGGGGGTGCTTGCGGTGGGCGGCCAGCGCACTGTCCACGGCCGCGCCCCCGCGCAGCTTCTTCACCACCTCGGGCAGTACGCCCTCGGGGACCCGCTCAAGCTCGGCCCGCTCTGCGGCGGCCCGCTCCCGCTCCGCCGCGGCCTCGGCCCGCTCGGTGTCGAGCCGGGTCCGCAGCTGGTCCAGCTCGGCGCGGGTGGCGGTGACGTCCGCCTCGGCGCGGGCCTGCTCGGCCCGGGCGGCGTCCCGTTCGGTGAGCGCGGCGGCGGCGCGGTCCCGGGCGGCCGTCTCGGCCTGCCGGGCGGTGCCGGCGGCGACCAGCGCGGCCCGGGTCTCCTCGTGCTGCGCGGCCAGTTCCTCGGCCAGTCGGCGGGAGCGCTCGGCGCCGCTCGCGGCGAGGCCCACGGCGATCAGCCAGAGCACCGCCACGGCGGCCACGGCGACGGCGGTGAGCGGCTGGTGCGCGTCCAGGGCCCGTCCGATGCCGACCGGTGCGGCGACCAGCGCCAGCAGGACGGCGGCCACGGTCAGGGCGGCGGTGCGTGGCGCCGGCCGGCGGCGCGGCCGACCGTCGGGGCTGGTGGCTTCTCTCATCGGTGCGGTCCTCGGCAACGTCGGCGGGCGGCGGCGCGGGCGGCGGGTCGGCGACGGTTGCGGCCGCCGACAGCTGGTCGGGCGCATACCAGACCGCCCGGTGGCGTGGTGAAACGCCTCCGGGCGGCTGATCGGTTCACGCTTTCGGCCGATCATATCGATTCAGACATTGGCCTCAACCCGCTAGTTGACGGCCAATCTCGTTCATTCCCGTCGGGCGGAGCCGCTCGGGGACAGTTTGGCCTCCACCGCCCGCCGTACGGCCGCCGGGTCCAGCCCGTGGTCGGCCACCACCCGCAGCCCGGCGCCGTCCTCCACCCGGAGCACCCCCAGCAGCAGGTGGCCCACCCCGATCTCCCCCGACTTCAGCCGCAGGGACTCGCGCAGCGAGAGCTCCAGCGCCTTCTTCGCCCCCTGACCGAACGGACTGCGAGCCGGCTTCGACCCCCCGGACCGGAACCAGCCCCGCCGCCTGGGCCCCTCGTCCACCGGCGGGTCCAGCGCACCCGCCCCGAAGGCCGACTCCACCGCGGCCCGGACCGCGTCCAGGTCCACGCCGATCGAGGCCAGCACCTCGGCGTCGTCCCCCGGCCCGAGCAGCCGGACCACCGCGCGGCGCGCCGCCTCGTGGTCCAGGCCCATCCCGATCAGAACCTCGGCCGCCGGGTCGTCCGGCCCGGCCAGAATCGCCAGAAGCAGGTGTTCCGTCCCGACGTGCCCGTGCCGCAGCCCCCTCGCCTCCTCCTGCGCGCCGACCACGACCTGCCGCGCCGCTGCGGTGAAACGCTCGAACATCGCTCAGCCCCCGTCCTCGCCCCTGCCGGGCGTCCGCCGTGCGTACTTCTTGTGCACCGCCTGCCTGGTGACCCCGAGGCAGACCGCGATGTCCTGCCAGGACCAGCCCTGTGACCGGGCGTTCTCCACCTGCAGGGACTCCAGGCGGTCCGCCAGATCACGTAGGGCGCGGACCGACCGGAGCCCCACGGCGGGGTCACGACTGCTCGCGGCGGCCGCGAGCTCTCCGCTCTCGCTCATGCCGTCAACTTTGGTTGACATCCGGGGAAATGTCAATCCTGGTTGACAGTCGCGGAAACCTCGGCCGCGGAGCTCACCGGAACCGCCGCGCCAGCGCCTCCTCGAAGGTCCCCCGGCCCACCGCCCGCTCCGGTGCCGTGAGTCCGCCCGCCCGCAGGGAACGGCCCGAAGCGCCCGGGATCCGCAGCGGCAGCAGCAACCGCCGCCGGCCCGACGCCCGCAGGTACGCCTCGGCCAGCTCCCGGTACGACCGCACCCGCGGCCCGCCCACCTCCGGCGCGAACCCGGCCGGCTCCCGCCCCACCAGCTCCGCGACGTGCTCCGCCACCTCCCGGACCTCGACCGGCTGGATCAGCGCGCCGCTCACCACCGGGAACACCGGCAGCTTCGCGCTCAGGTCGAAGGCCTTCAGCAGCAGGTCGTGGAACTGGGTCGCCCGCAGCACCGTCCACCCCAGTCCCGACTCCTCCAGCACCCGCTCGCAGCCGAGCTTCGCCCGGTAGTACGCGACCGGCACCCGGTCGATCCCCACGATCGACACGTACACCAGGTGCCGCACCCCGGCCTCCCGGGCCTGTGCCACCAGCCGCCCGAGCGCCGCCACGTCCTTCTTCCCCTGGGTGGTCGCGCAGTCCACCACCGTCTCCACGCCGGCCACGGCCGCCGCGATGCCCTCCCCGGTGACCAGGTCCCCGACCACCCACTCGACCCCCGCGCCCGCCGCCCGCGCCCGCCGGCTCAACCCCCGCACCGCCACCCCGCGTGCCACCAGCAGCCGCACCACCTCCCGGCCCAACGTCCCCGTCGCGCCGGTCACCAGCACCGTCCCCATCACCACACCACTCCTCTCCGAACACGCCGTCACCCCCTACGGACCGGACACCGCCCGCATTCGTGACATCGGCGCCTCCGGGCGCGAAAAAGAGGCGGGGCGAGGACGTGGAGTCCTCGCCCCGCCTCAGCGGTGGCTCACCCGCGCGGGGTCAGTCCGGCGGTCAGCTGCAGCCGCTGGTGGAGCCGCAGCCCTCGCACAGGTAGCAGCTGCCGGCGCGGCGCATCTTGGTGCCGCAGGAGAAGCAGAGCGGCGCGTCGGCGTTGAGGCCGAGCTGGATCTCCATCAGCTCCGTGGAGTTGTGGGCCTGCTTCGGGGCCGGGACGGCCTTGGGCGACTCGACGGCCGGGGCCGGCTTGACGGGGGCCACCGGGGCGGACTGGGCGAGGGACTCGGTGTCGAGCTCCTCGGCCTCCAGCGGCTCGTAGGAGCCGGTCTCCAGGTGCCGGGTGCGCTCCTCGACGGAGTGGATGCCCAGCGCCGAGCGGGTCTCGAACGGCAGGAAGTCCAGCGCCAGGCGGCGGAAGATGTAGTCGACGATCGACTGGGCCATCCGCACGTCCGGGTCGTCGGTCAGACCGGCCGGCTCGAAGCGCATGTTGGTGAACTTCGAGACGTAGGTCTCCAGCGGCACGCCGTACTGCAGGCCGACCGAGACGGCGATGGAGAAGGCGTCCATCATGCCCGCGAGGGTCGAGCCCTGCTTGGACATCTTCAGGAAGACCTCGCCGAGGCCGTCGTCCGGGTAGGAGTTGGCGGTCATGTAGCCCTCGGCGCCACCGACCGTGAAGGAGGTGGTGATGCCCGGGCGGCCCTTGGGCAGGCGCTTGCGGACCGGCCGGTACTCGACGACCTTCTCGACGGCGGCCGGGGCCTCCTCGGCCTTGGCCTCGGAGTCCTTCTTCTTGGCCGAGAGCGGCTGGCCGACCTTCGAGTTCTCGCGGTAGATGGCGAGCGCCTTGACGCCCATCTTCCACGCCTCGAAGTAGATCTCCTCGACGTCCTCGACGGTGGCGCTGGCCGGCATGTTGACCGTCTTGGAGATGGCGCCGGAGATCCACGGCTGGATCGCCGACATCATCCGCACGTGCCCCATCGGGGAGATGGAGCGCTCACCCATCGCGCAGTCGAACACCTCGTAGTGCTCGGTCTTCAGGCCGGGCGCGTCCACCACGTTGCCGTGCTCGGCGATGTGGGCGACGATCGCCTCGATCTGCTCGTCCTGGTAGCCGAGGCGCTTGAGGGCGCGCGGGACGGTGCCGTTGACGATCTGCATCGAACCGCCGCCGACCAGCTTCTTGAACTTGACCAGGGCGAGGTCGGGCTCGACGCCGGTGGTGTCGCAGTCCATCATCAGGCCGATGGTGCCGGTCGGGGCGAGCACCGAGGCCTGGGCGTTGCGGAACCCGTTCTCCGCGCCGATGCGCAGCACGTCCTGCCAGGACCTGTTGGCCGCGAGCCAGACCGGGGCGTCCAGGTCGTCGAAGGACACCGCGTCCAGGGAGGCGTCGGCGTGCTGCTTCATGACCTGCTGGTGCGCGGTCGCGTTGCGGGCGTAGCCGTCGTACGGGCCGACCACGCCGGCGAGTTCGGCGCCGCGGCGGTAGGCGGTGCCGGTCATCAGCGAGGTGATGGCGCCGGCCAGGGCGCGGCCGCCCTCGCTGTCGTAGGCGTGGCCGGTGGCCATCAGCAGGGCGCCGAGGTTGGCGTAGCCGATGCCCAGCTGGCGGAAGGCGCGGGTGGTCTCGCCGATCTTCTCGGTCGGGAAGTCGGCGAAGCAGATGGAGATGTCCATCGCGGTGATGACCAGCTCGACGACCTTGGCGAAGGTCGCGGCGTCGAACGAGTCGTCGTCGCGCAGGAACTTCATCAGGTTCAGCGAGGCGAGGTTGCAGCTGGAGTTGTCCAGGTGCATGTACTCGGAGCAGGGGTTGGACGCGTTGATGCGGCCGGACTCCGGGCAGGTGTGCCAGTGGTTGATGGTGGAGTCGTACTGGATTCCGGGGTCGGCGCAGGCCCAGGCGGCCTCGGCCATCTTGCGGAACAGCTTCTTGGCGTCGACGGTCTCGATGACCTCGCCGGTCATCCGGGCGCGCAGGCCGAATTCGGTGCCGTTCTCGACGGCGGTCATGAATTCGTCGTTGACGCGGACCGAGTTGTTGGCGTTCTGGTACTGGACGGAAGCGATGTCGTCGCCGCCGAGGTCCATGTCGAAGCCCGCGTCGCGCAGGGCGCGGATCTTCTCCTCCTCCTTCACCTTGGTCTCGATGAAGGCCTCGACGTCCGGGTGGTCGACGTCGAGCACGACCATCTTGGCCGCCCGGCGGGTGGCGCCACCGGACTTGATGGTGCCGGCCGAGGCGTCGGCGCCGCGCATGAAGGAGACCGGGCCGGAGGCGTTGCCGCCGGAGGACAGCAGTTCCTTGGAGGAGCGGATGCGGGAGAGGTTGAGGCCGGCGCCGGAGCCGCCCTTGAAGATCATGCCCTCTTCCTTGTACCAGTCGAGGATCGACTCCATGGAGTCGTCGACGGACAGGATGAAGCAGGCGCTGACCTGCTGGGGCTGCTTGGTGCCGACGTTGAACCAGACCGGCGAGTTGAAGCTGAACACCTGGTGGAGGAGGGCGTGGGTCAGCTCGTGCTCGAAGATCTCGGCGTCGTCCTTGGTGGCGAAGTAGCCGTGCTTCTCGCCGGCGGCGCGGTAGGTGAGCACCACGCGGTCGATGATCTGCTTGAGGCTCCACTCGCGCTGCGGGGTGCCGACGGCGCCCCGGAAGTACTTGGACGTCACGATGTTGACGGCGTTGACCGACCAGAAGTCCGGGAACTCCACGCCGCGCTGCTCGAAGTTGATCGAGCCGTCGCGCCAGTTGGTCATGACGACGTCGCGCCGCTCCCAGCGGACCTCGTCGTACGGGTGCACGCCAGGGGTGGTGTAGATGCGCTCCATCCGGAGACCGCCCTTCGGGGCCTTGGCGCCCTTGGCCGCGGCCTTCTCGGACTTCGACCCGCGTGCGGAACCGCTCGTGGTGTCTGTCACTTCTCGCTCCTCCTCCTGGGCAAACGCCCGAAGTGCCCCGAAAAATCCGGGCACTGCTGGTTCGTTCTTCCGGTGTGCGGGCAGGCGGAACCCGACCGCTCACGCACCGTTTGTAGTGTTCCGTGCCCCGTTTTCGGGCACGCGTGGGCCCACGCGGGGCCTGTGGTGCTGCCGGCCCGCTGGGGGCCTGCGTCAGTTGGCTGTGGGGGGCCGCTCGGGCCCGGCGCGCCTCCTAGGGCGCGGCGGCGGGAACGGGCGCGCAGGTGCCGTCCGCCTCGGTGGCGGGCCGCTCGGCGCGGAGTTCCGCGATGGCGGCCTCGAAGTCCTCGAGTCCGTCGTACGCCTGGTACACGCTGGCGAAGCGCAGGTACGCCACCAGGTCGAGTTCCTTCAGCGGGCCGAGTATGGCCAGCCCGACGTCGTGGGTGGTCAGCTCGGCGTTGCCGCTGGCGCGCACGCACTCCTCGACCCGCTGCCCGAGCTGGGCGAGGGCGTCCTCGGTGACCGGGCGGCCCTGGCAGGCCTTGCGGACTCCGGTGATCACCTTCTGCCGGGAGAAGGGTTCGGTGACGCCGCTGCGCTTGACGACCATGAGCGCGGCCGTCTCCACGGTGGTGAAACGGCGGCCACAGTCCGGGCACTGTCGACGACGGCGAATGCAGCTGCCGTCCTCGGTGGTCCGGCTGTCGACAACGCGGCTGTCGGAGTGCCGGCAGAAGGGGCAGTGCACCTGGGGATCCCTCCCTGGCAGGACGTGCGGACCGGTTGAGTCTATGCGATGCGCCCCCGGCCTCGGCAAGCTGATCATGCGACGCGACCACTAGTACTGGGCACGGAGAGGACTCTAGCCACTACATCTAGGTCTTCGGGGGATGCGGCACCCGTGGCGTGTCGGCGCCGATTAGACTTCCGGAGTCGACATCCGGTCGAACAATTGCTCGATGTACAACAAAGCCTTGATCGAGTCAGCCAACTCCCGAATAATTCACTCGAACGTGTGTTTGGCGCAACCTTTCGATAGGAGGTGCGTTGGGCTGGAAAAGGGAGAGGACAGCCGTCGAGAGGGGCCGCCGTGAACACCATCGAAAGCAACACCATCCCGGTGCAGGAACACTCCCAGTTCAAGGTGGGGCAGCGCACCACGAATGAGCAGAGCGTGGACATCAGCATGGACCGTAGCGAAGACCACCGCCTCTCCGGCCCGGCCGTTTCCACCACCGGCCGCGTCCCCGACCAGCCGATCGAACACTCCCCCGCCATGGACGACACCCAGCCCTCCCCGGCCCGCGCAATGCCCGGCCGCCCTCCCGGCATCCGCACCGACGAGGCCGGCCTCACCGAGCGCCAGCGCCGGGTGATCGAGGTCATCCGCGACTCCGTCCAGCGCCGCGGCTACCCGCCGTCCATGCGCGAGATCGGCCAGGCCGTGGGCCTGTCCAGCACCTCCTCGGTCGCCCACCAGCTGATGGCCCTGGAGCGCAAGGGCTTCCTCCGCCGCGACCCGCACCGCCCGCGCGCCTACGAGGTCCGCGGCGTCGAGGTGGCCCGCCCCAACACCGCCGAGACGGCCGGGCGCCCCTCCACCTCCTACGTCCCGCTGGTCGGCCGGATCGCCGCCGGCGGTCCGATCCTGGCCGAGCAGACCGTCGAGGACGTCTTCCCGCTGCCCCGCCAGCTGGTCGGCGAGGGCGAGCTCTTCGCGCTCACCGTGCGCGGCGACTCGATGATCGAGGCGGCCATCTGCGACGGCGACTGGGTCACCGTGCGCCGCCAGCCGGTCGCCGAGAACGGCGACATCGTGGCCGCGATGATCGACGGCGAGGCCACCGTCAAGCGGCTCAAGCGCGAGGACGGCCGGATCTGGCTGATGCCGCACAACCCGGCGTACGAGCCGATCAACGGCGACAACGCCACCATCCTGGGCAAGGTCGTCGCGGTCCTGCGCCGCCTCTGACGGCGCCGCGCCACCCACCCATACCGGCAACACCGGCACACCGGAGAGGGGCTCCACCGCCACGGCGGGGAGCCCCTCCGGCGTTCCCCGGCCGGGCCGCAAGGGCCCTCAGCCCCTCGTAGCGCAAGTTCTCGGGGCCCCGAGAGCCCTCAGCCCCGCTTCGCCACCGGCCGCACCGGCGCCGCCGAGGCGTCGATCGCCGCCAGCGAGCGGCGCACCTGGTTGCGGTCCGTGGTGTACCAGAACTCCGGCATCGAGGACCGGAAGAAACCCCCGTACCGTTTGGTCTCCACCCGCGGGTCGAGCACCGCCACCACGCCCCGGTCGTCCGCCGCGCGCACCAGCCGGCCCGCGCCCTGCGCCATCAGCAGCGCCGCGTGGGTCGCCGCGACGGCCATGAAGCCGTTCCCGCCGTGCTGTTCGACGTCCTTCTGACGGGCGCTCATCAGCGGGTCGTCCGGCCGCGGGAAGGGGATGCGGTCCATCACGACCAGCTGGCAGGCCGAGCCGGGCACGTCCACGCCCTGCCACAACGAGAGCGTTCCGAACAGGCAGGTGGTCGCGTCCGAGGCGAACTCCCGGATCAACTCGCCCAGGGTGTCCTCGCCCTGGAGCAGGATCCGGTGGTCCAGCCGGTCCCGCATCGCCTCGGCGGCCGCCTGGGCGCCCCGCATCGAGGAGAACAGGCCCAGCGTCCGACCGCCGGCCGCCCCGATCAGCTCCTCCAACTCGTCCAGCATGTCCGGCCGTTCGGGATCGCGCCCGGGGTCGGCGAGGTGCTTGGCGACGTACAGGATGCCCTGCTTGGGGTACTTGAACGGCGAGCCGACGTCGATCCCCCGCCAGTACGGAACGGCGTCCTCCCCGAAGCCGGGCTCCGGGTTGTCGCCGGGCGTGCGCTGGTCGGGCAGCCGGGTCTCCTTGGGCAGGCCGAGCGAGCCGGCCACTCCGTTGAAGTCCCCGCCCAGCTTGAGGGTGGCCGAGGTGAGCACGACCGAGCGCTCCTTGTAGAGCCCCTCGCGCAGCAGTCCGGACACGCTCAGCGGGGCGACCCGCAGCGAGGCGGTGCCCAGCCCGTAGCGGTCGCTGCGCTCGATCCAGATGACGTCGTACTCGGAGTCCTCCAGCAGCCGCTCGGCGGTCTCGTGCACGGTCTCGGCAGAGGCCATCGCCTGCTTGCGGACCGCGTCCTCGTCGCTGAGCCCCTTGTCCCTGGTCTCGCCGAGCGAGGTGATCACCTGCCGGGCGGCGTCCCGGATCGCGGTGACCGCGTACGCCAGGTACTCCGGCAGTTCCTCGACCCGGCCGGGCTGGGCGGTCTCCATCAGGCCGTGGTAGTTCTCGGCGGCGGCCTGCAGCAGGTCCACGGCCTTCTCGTTGGCCAGTCGGGCCGCCCGCTTCACCGCCCGGTTGACGGCGCCGACAGTCAGCTCGGCGGTGGCCGCGCCGGTGACCCGGTTGACCAGCTCGTGCGCCTCGTCCACGATCAGCAGCCCGTGCTCGGGCAGCACCGGCGCGCCCTCGATCGCGTCGATCGCGAGCATCGCGTGGTTGGTGACCACCACGTCCGCCAGCTTGGCGCGCTCCCGGGCCTTCTCCGCGAAGCACTCCTGCCCGTACGCGCAGCGGGTCGCGCCCAGGCACTCCTTGGAGGTGACCGACAGCTGCGCCCAGGCCTTGTCCGAGACGCCGGGGCTCATGTCGTCCCGGTCCCCGGTCTCGGTCTCGTCCGCCCAGTCGCGCAGCCGCAGCACCTCCTGGCCGAGCTTGCCGGCCGGGCCGCCGAGCGCGTCCACCGGGTCGAACAGGCCCTCGCCCTCGTCGCTCGGGGTGCCCTCGTTGGCCCGGTGGAGGCACAGGTAGTTGGACCGGCCCTTGAGCATCGCGAACAGCGGGCGGCGGCGCAGCACCGGGTGCAGCGCCTCGACCGTGCGCGGCAAGTCCCGTTCCACCAGCTGGCGTTGCAGCGCCAGGGTGGCGGTGGCGACCACCACGCGGTCGCCGTGGGCGAGGGCCGGCACCAGGTAGGCGAGGGACTTGCCGGTGCCGGTGCCCGCCTGGACGAGCAGGTGCTCGGCGTGGTCGACGGCGTCGGCGACGGCCTCGGCCATCCGCACCTGGCCGGGGCGCTCGACGCCGCCGACGGACTCGACCGCGGCGTGCAGCAGCTCGGGGATCCGCGAGCGCGGGACGGCTACGGCGTCCTCGGCCTCGTCGCCGAGGTCCGTCGCCCCCTGGGATTCAAAGTCGTGGGATTCGGAGTCGTTCGTCATGACCCTTCCACCCTACGGTGCGGGGGTGACAATCCGGTGCCGTCGTACCGGAAGCCGCACCTCCACGGTGACCAGGGCGTTCGGCACCGTCCCGTGCCGGACCGCGTGCGGGCGGTGCGGGCGGTCCTGGTAGCCGTCCATGACCAGCCGGTTGCGGTTGAGGCAGAGCCGGTCGATCCGGGGCCGGAACAGGTCGAACAGCTCGAAGCGCGCGCCCAGCTCGGGGAAGCGGTCCTGGTAGCGGTGGATCTCGGCCCGCAGCAGGGCCCAGAACTCGGTCTCGGGCAGTCCGGTCTGCGCCTCGAGCAGCGGGGCGAGGTAGCGGAAGACGCCGATGAACAGCCCGGAGTGGATGAACTGGCAGAGGCCCTGGGGGTCGTCCCGCAGCAGCACGTCGGCGACCCCGTCGGGCAGGTCGCGCAGTTCGGGCAGGTCCTGGTCGCTGAGGTTGACGTCGTCGACGAAGTCCTTGACCGCGAGCCGGGTCGGGGTGTCGCGGTCGTCGAAGACCACGATGGCGTTCTCGCCGTGCGGGGAGAAGACCAGCCCGTAGCGGTAGAGGAAGTGCAGCAGCGGCGGCAGCGTCGCCGCGAACAGCCGACCGGTCCACTCCGCGGGGGTGAGGCCGGAGCGGGTGATCAGTTCGGCGGCGAGCGCGCGCCCGTCGGAGCCGGTCTGCAGCAGGGCGGCGAGGGTGCGGGCGCGTTCGTCCGGGGCGAGGAAGGGACCGAGCGGTTCGCGCCAGATCGCGCCGAGGAGTTCCTTGTACTGGTACGGCGATTCGGGCATCTCCCGGTAGACGGGGTGGTCGACGGTGACGGAGGCGATCTCGCCGAGCAGGATCACCCGGCACTCGTCCCGCAGGTACGGGTCGGCGTCGCGCAGCCGGTGCAGCCAGGCGGTGACGGCGGGCGCGGCGAGGGTCCGTTCGACCGGCAGCCCGCGCCAGACCAGGGTGTTGAGGATGGACAGCGGCAGCTTGACGGTGCAGCGCTCCGGGTGGGCGGTGTTGAAGAAGGAGCGGATGGACTGCTGGGGCAGCCGTGGGTCGCCGTCGGAGGGCAGCGGGACGATCTCGCCGGAGGCGATCCAGGGCGCGAACAGCGGCAGGACCGTCTCGTCCCACTGCCAGGGGTGGACGGGCAGCAGCAGGTAGTCGTCGGCGTCGGCACCGAGCGGGGCACGCAGTGCGTCGACGTCGTCCAGCTCGCGGGCGTACAGCTGCTCGGGGTGGTCCACGCCGGGCACGCCGCGGTACTGGGCGAGCCGGCGGTGGACGGCGATCCAGGGCAGCGGGCGGGCGCTGCGGGCCTCCGGGGTCCAGCGGGCGGCGTCGGTGCCGGAGAAGCCGATCCGGCCCTTGCTGGGGACGATCCACGGGTGGCCGGTCTGCCGCCCCTCCAGCGCGGGGTGGTCGAGGTCGGCGAGTTCGGCGGCGGTGAGCGCGGTGGCGAGTTGGCGGGCGTCGGCGGTCAGGGTGGCGGAGAGCTCGCGGATCAGGTGGGCGGTGGTCTCGGCGCGCATCCCGAGGGCCTCCCGGGCGTACGGCAGGAAGCGCAGCGGGTCCAGGCCGTCCGGCTGGGAACAGCGGATCGTCTCCGGGTCGACCTGCCAGCCGTCGTAGGCGCCGCGCCGGGCGGCGAAGCGGTACTCGGCCTCGGGCAGTTTCAGCAGGTACTCGCCGTCGAGGGCGCCCGGGACGGGCCTGAGCAGCTCCTCGTAGGCGAACTCGCCGAGCATCTTGGCCAGCAGGGCGCGGCCGGCCCGCTGCCAGTTCCCGGCGGTGAGGTGCGGGGGCAGGTAGAGCGGCGGTTCAGCGGCCGGCGGTTGCGGCACGGGTCAGCTCCTGGGGGCGGGGGAGGACGGGGGTGGGGGGTTCGGGCAGGACGGTGGCGCCGGCCGGGGCGGTGGGGACGGCCGGGCCGGCGGGGGCGGCAGCGGCGGTCGGGCCGGTGGGGACGGGCGGCGCGAAGCCGGTCCAGGCGGTGCGGGCGGGCAGCCGGTGGACGGTCCGCCCGGTGACGGCGTTCAGGATGACGGCGGCCCGGTGGGCGCCGAGGCCGAGGTCGGGGGTGCCGACGCCGTGGGTGTGCAGTTCGGCGTTCTGGACGTAGATGCCCCCGGCGAGCCCGGGCCGGGTGGCGACCCGGTGGTCGAGGTCGACCCGGTAGCGCCCGGACTCGTCCCAGTCGATCAGGTGGGCGAGCGGTTCGAGGGCGGCCGGGCGGGCGGCGCGGTAGCCGGTGGCGAGCACCACGGCGTCGGTGCGCAGCAGGTGCTCGGCGCCGGAGTCGGTGTGCCGGCAGTGGAGTTCGAGGCCGCCGCAGGGGCCGGGTCGGGCGTCGGTGACGGCGGTGCCGGGGGTGATCTCGACCGGGGCGGTGTCGATCGGGCGGCCGATGGTGCGCTCGTAGAGGTGCTCGTGGATCTCGGCGAGGGTCTCGGCGCTGGCGGCCTTGTGCAGCTGCCACTGGGCGGTGACCAGGGCGTCCCGGACGGGGCCGGGCAGGCCGTGGAAGTAGCGGGTGTAGTCGGGGGTGAAGTGCTCCAGGCCGAGCTTGGAGTACTCCATGGGGGCGAGCGCCCTGGTCCGGGTGAGCCAGCGCAGCCGGACGCCGTCGCCCTCGTGGCGGCGGAGCAGGTCGAGGAAGACCTCGGCGCCGGACTGGCCGCTGCCGACCACGGTGATGTCCCGGGCCCCGGCCAGGCCGGCCCGGCGGTCCAGGTACTCGGCGGAGTGGAACGCCCGCGGGTGGTTCGCCAGGGCGGTGAAGGCCTCGGGCAGCACGGGTCGGGTGCCGACACCGAGCGCGAGGTTGCGGGCCCTGGCCTCGCTGCGCCGACCGGTCGCGGTGTCCGTCAACTCGACCCGGAACAGCGCGCCCTCCCGGTGCAGGGCGGTGACCTCGGTGCCGAAGCGGCAGTTGGGCAGCCGCTCGGCGGCCCAGCGGCAGTAGTGGTCGTACTCCCGGCGGGGCAGTTGGAAGCGTTCGGCGAAGTAGAACGGGAAGAGCCGGTCCTGGGCGCGCAGGTAGTTGAGGAAGGACCACGGGTTGGTCGGGTCCACCAGCGAGACCAGGTCGGCGAGGAAGGGCACCTGCATCCTGGCGCCGTCCACCAGCATGCCGTGGTGCCAGCGGAACTCCGGGCGCTGGTCGCAGAAGAGCGTGCGCAGGCCGGGCACGGGCTCGGCGAGGGCTGCGAGCGAGAGGTTGAACGGGCCGATGCCGACGCCGAGCAGGTCGTACGGGGGGTCGTGCGGGGGGAGGGTGTCCACTGGCGTTTCCTAGGCGGGGAGTCGGGCCTGCAGGACAGGCCCTGCGTCTCGGTCGCGGATCATCAGGGCGGCGCGCTTGTCGGGCAGGTCGAGTTCGGCGACGGCCCGGAACCCGGCCCGTTCGAAGGCCCGGACCGAGCGCCGGTTGCGGACGTCCGGTTCGGCCACCATCCGTTCGCAGTCGGGCACTCGGCGGAGAATCATTTCTGCCAGCGCGGCCAGCAGCTGGGCCCCCAGCCCCCGGCCCCGGCTGGCGGCGGGGCCGAGCAGCAGGTGCACGCCGGTGTCGTGCGGCCGGGCCGGGTAGTGCTCGGCGAGCGGATCGAGGTCGGCCCGGTAGACCTCCCAGTAGCTCATCGGCGCGCCGTCGAGCAGGCCGAGGCAGGGCACGCTGCGCCCGTCGCCGTCGAGTTGGGCCCGGAGGTGCCGTTCGGTGACGGCCGGCGGTCCGGCGAGTGCCCAGAACTCGTCGACCTCGGGGTCGTTCATCCAGCCGGCGAGCAGTTCCAGGTCGGCGGGCAGCCGGACCGGGCCGAGCCGGAACCGGCCGACCGGGGTGGGGACTTCACCCCACCCGGGCAGGTCGTCCAGCATCAGCCACCCGCCACCGGGTTGGGGATGTCCACGTACACGGACTGGGTGGCGACCGGTCCGACCAGCTCGTCCAGTCCGTTGATCCGGGTGAGCAGGTTGGCCTTGCAGGGCAGGGTGGGCGCGTCCAGCAGCAGGGCGGGCAGCGCCGAGCCGGTGGCGGCCGCCCGCGGCCCGGCCAGGAACCGGCGCAGCCCGGCCAGCAGCACCGTCTCGTCGGCGAGCCCCTGGGAGCCGAGGGCGCCGACCAGCCCGAGCACGTGGTTGATGCCGAGGTAGTAGGCGAAGTGGTGGTCGATGACGGCGTCGGGCAGGAAGGTGTCGCTCTGCGCGCCGAGTCCGGGCAGTCGGGCGGTGAGCCGCTCGGCGGCGCTCTCCCGGTAGTAGTAGCCCTGGTTGTCGCGGTAGCGGCCGCCGCTGGGCCAGCCGTCGGCGTCCAGCAGGACGATGCTGTTCTGCTGGTGCGCCTCCAGTGCGACGCCGCCCCGGCCGTCCATCCAGAGGACGGGCAGCACGACGGCCTCCAGGTAGCGCAGGAACCATTCGGCGGCGACGGCGGACAACGGACGGCCGGTGCGGGCGGCGAGCGAGCGCAGGGTGTCGCCCAGCCGGGACGGCACGGTGGCGCCGTTGCCGCGCGGCTGTTCGGCGACCAGCCCGGCCACGCACAGCGCGCGCTCGGTGGGCGCGAAGGGCTGGGCCCGCAGCACGGTGTCCAGGCCGCCGGGGTCGCCGAGGTCGGGGTGGTCGACGCCGACCCAGGCCGGGTCGCGGACGATGTCGAAGCCCGGGTGGGCGGCCCGCCACTCGGCGGCGAGCCCGCTCTCCAGCAGCCGGTGCACCTCCACTCCGCGGTGGAGTTCCTTGCGCAGGTTCTCCCGGCGGGAGTTGGTGATCCGCAGGCCGAGCGAGAGCTTGAGCATCCACGGCGTGCCGGGCCGGTAGACGGTGCGCACCGAGGAGGTGGGGTACCAGGGTTCCCCTGCCGGGCCGAGGTCGTGCAGCAGCCCGTCGGCGAGCAGGGCGGCGACGGCCGGGCGGTGGGCGAGTTCGCGGGCCTGCCAGGGGTGCAGCGGCAGGGCGGCGGTGCGCGGCGGCAGGGCGGTGCCGCCGCCGAGCAGGGCCGCGGTGAGCCGGTCGGCGCTCCGGGCGACGGCCGAACCGGCGGCGAGCAGTGCGCGGTCCACGGCGTACCAGTGCAGTTGGAAGGACCCGTGGAGTTCGGGCGAGTAGGCGGCGCTCTGGGCCGGGCCGAGGCCGTCGCGGCTCTTCGGGGTGGGGTGCAGCGGGTGGCCGAGCAGCAGGGACTGTTCGGCGGCGAGGAAGTGGGAGCGCTCCGGGCCGCCGGGTTCGGCGCCGGTGCGGCGGTGGGCGAGGATCTCGGCGGTGCGCGTCACGGAGTCGGCGACCCGGGCGGCGAGGTCGGCGACCTGTCCGGGGTCGGGCCGTTCGGCGGCCGCGGCGGCGAGCAGTGCCGCGGCGGTGACGGCGTCCACCGGGGCCTCGGCGGTCCCCTCCCCGGCGGAGAGGGTGGCCGGGCCGAAGCGGTGCCAGCCGCCGGGCGACCAGTAACGGACCGGGGCGGTGAGCCGGGCGGCGCCGCCGAGGACGTCGATCCGCAGTCGGCCGTCCGCTCCGGGGCGGGCCCCGGTCTCCCGCGTCCAGCACCTCAACAGGGCTTCCACCGCGGCCTGTTCGGCGGCGACGGCGGGATCGGGGTGCAGCAGCGGGTCGGGCGAGGCGGCCCGGTCCGCCGTCGGCGGCGGTACGGGCGGGGCTCCGGTGAGGGCGGTGCTCAAGGCTGCTCCTTGGTGCGCGTGGGGGTGCGGACGCGCGCTGGTGGTGGAGGGGGCGGGCGGGCGCTCGCACCGTCGCGTCAGGTAAGGGTTACCTATCCCTGACGCGTGATCACAAGGATGGATCACTCGTCCGGGTGAAGACCGGGGATAGTGCACCACCGGGCGGGGCGGCCCTGCTGTGCCAACGAGACGAACGGTTCCGCGTCACGGACGGGTGACGACCGGTCAGCTCCGGAACCCGGGGGGCGGCCGCCGCCGTCCTCGCCGGCGATGGAAGACTCCAGGGCGGCGAGCCGCCGCACCGAAGTCCGACCGAGCACAGGGGGAAGCGCACAGATGCCATCGATCCACCGGTCAGCCCTGGCCGCCGCCCTGGTCACCGGAACGCTGCTGGCCGCGACCGCCTGCGGACCGGACGGCCCGGGCGGCGTCGACCGGACCCCCGCACCGCCACCCGCCGCGGACGCGAGCGCCTCGGCGAGCCCGGGCGGCGGAGTCATCGGCGGGATCACCCTGCCGTCCGGCCTGCCGAGCAGCCTGCTGGAGGGCCTGCCGAAGAGCTGGGACGACCTGAAGAAGTGGAAGTTCGACGACTGGGACAAGTGGGCGTCCAAGCACGTCTTCAACAACCCGGTGGTGAAGGACTTCTGGAACCCGGACAAGATGGGCGACGCCAAGCCCGCCGACCCGGCCCCGCCGACCGCCTCGCCGGCCGCCGCCGACGGAGTGACCGACCCGGAGCCGCCGGTGGTCAAGGCCGTCCAGGTTCCCCGCCCTTACCTCAAGCAGCCCTCCGGGAAGGTGTTCTTCTCCGCCCAGGGCGGCCGCGGCAACTGCTCGGCGACGGTGATCGCCGACCCGCAGCACCCGGGCCGGAGCAACCTGGTCTGGACGGCCGCCCACTGCGTCCACGAGGGCAAGGGCGGCGACTTCTACAAGGACCTGGTCTTCGTGCCCGCGTACAACAACTCCGGCGCCTCCAGCGGCGGCAGGAAGGCCCCGCTGTCCGAACTGGCCCCGCTCGGCACCTGGTGGGCCGACCAGGTCGTCACCTCCCCGCAGTGGATGGTCGAGGGCGGCCCGACCGGTGACGCCGCCAACCAGTACGACTTCGCCGTGATGCGCGTGCACAACCAGAACGACACCGGCAAGTCCCTGGAGGAGACGGTCGGTTCGGCCGCCCCGGTGTGGTTCGACGCGCCCCGCGACCAGCTCAGGGTGTCGGCCGTCGGCTACCCGCTGGTCAAGCCGTTCGACGGCCAGGAGCTGTACAAGTGCGACGGCGGCAAGCCCACCCGGCTGTCCTTCGACGCCAAGCGCCCGTCCATGCTGACCATCGGCTGCAACATGACCCAGGGCGCCAGCGGCGGCGGCTGGTTCGCCACCATGCCGGACGGCCGGACCGCCCTGGTCAGCAACACCTCGATCGGCACCCAGGAGCACACCTCGCTGAGCGGCCCGTACCTGGAGACGGTCGCCAAGCAGGCCCTGGACTGGATCTCCAGGAAGCAGTGACCGGCACCACCACGGGGGTCTCCTCAGCTTGCGCACCATCCGCACCGTTCGCACTACCGGGGGCACCGGCACCACGAGCACCACGGCCCGGCGGGCCGCCACCGCCGGCGCCGCGCTGCTCGCCGCCCTGACGCTCACCGCGGCCGCCTGCGGGCCGGACGGCCCCACCGCCCCGGCCGCCCCGCCCGCGGCACTGCCCAAGGCCGCGCCGACCAGCCTGGGCGACCTCAGCGGCTGGAAACTGGAGGACTGGGCCCGGTACGTCGCCGACAGCGGCTTCACCAACCAGGTGGCCCCCGGCTACTGGACCACCGCCCGGGCGGAGGCCGCCAGGGCCAGGCCCACCCCCGAGTACTCGCTCACCGCCGCCTCCCCGGCCGCCGTCCAGCGCGACGCCCCGCCGGCCGCCGTCCAGGCCCGGCCGCAGCCGCACCCGTACGGCCCGGACTCCGCCGTGGTCGGCAAGCTGCTGATGACCACCTCCCAGGGCGACAGTGTCTGCTCCGGCACGGTGGTCTCCGACCCGCTCAACCCGGGCCGCAGCAACCTGGTCTACACCGCCGCCCACTGCCTGCACGACGGCCGGGGCGGCGGCTGGGTGAAGAACCTGGTCTTCGTCCCCGCCTTCAACCGGGACGGCCGGGCGGCCCGCGGCAAGCCGTACGGCGACCAGCAGGCCGCCCCGTACGGCCGCTGGACGGCGGTGCGCGCGCTGGTCTCGCCGACCTGGCTCCAGGAGAGCGGCGTCGGCGCCCACGACCAGTACGACTACGGGATCGTCCGGGTGCGCGGCGAGTCCGACTCCGGCCGTTCCCTGGAGGAGACCGTGGGCGGCTCCGTCCCGGTCTGGTTCAACGCCCCCCGCGAGCAGATCACCTCGGCCGCCGCCTTCGGCTACCCCGTCGAGCGGCCCTCCGACGGCATGGAACTGCAGCGCTGCGACTCCGCCGCGGCGCCGGTCGGGCTGTCCTTCGACCGGGCCCGCCCGCCGATGTACGTGATCGGCTGCACCATGTCCGGCGGCGCGGGCGGCGGTGGCTGGTTCGTCACCAGGGACGGCAAGCCCAATCTGGTCAGCGTCAGCTCGGTCGGCAGCCGCAACCCGGTCGGCTACCTGGCCGGGCCGTCCCTCCAGGAGCAGGCGAAGCAGGCCTTCGACTACTTCGCCAAGAACGTGAAGTAGCCCCCGGACGGAATCCGTCCAGGGGCTACTGCAGCGCGCCGGTCAGCCCTGCAGGGCGACCGTGAAGTGCTCCAGCTCGGCGGCCAGCTCGGCCGGCACCTTGGCGTGCAGCAGGGTGCCCTCACCGGTGTGCTCGGTGGCGAGCAGCTCGCCCTCCTTGTGCACCCGGGAGACCAGCGCGCCCTGGGTGTAGGGCACCAGGGCCCGCACCTCGACGGCCGGACGCGGCAGCTCGTCGTCGATGAGCTTCAGCAGCTCCTCGATGCCCGCACCGCTGCGGGCCGACACCACGATGGCGTGCGGCTCGCGGCGCAGCAGGCGCTGCAGCACGTGCGGGTCGGCGGCGTCCGCCTTGTTGATCACCACGATCTCGGGGACGTTCTGCGCGTCGACCGAGACGATGACCTCGCGGACGGCGGCCAGCTGCGTCTCCGGCTCGGGGTGCGAGCCGTCCACCACGTGCAGGATGAGGTCCGCGTCGGCGACCTCCTCCATGGTCGAGCGGAAGGCCTCGACCAGGTGGTGCGGCAGGTGCCGGACGAAGCCGACGGTGTCGGCCAGGGTGTACAGCCGCCCGCTCGGGGTCTGGGCCCGGCGCACGGTCGGGTCCAGGGTGGCGAACAGCGCGTTCTCCACCAGCACGCCCGCGCCGGTGAGCCGGTTGAGCAGGGAGGACTTGCCGGCGTTGGTGTACCCGGCGATGGCCACGGACGGCACCTGGTGGCGCTTGCGCTCCTGGCGCTTGGTGTCGCGGCCCTTCTTCATGTCGGCGATCTCCTTGCGGAGCTTCGCCATCTTCTCGCGGATCCGGCGCCGGTCGGTTTCGATCTTGGTCTCACCGGGACCGCGGGTGGCCATGCCGCCGCCCGAGGAGCCGGAGCCACCGCCACCCATCTGCCGGGAGAGCGACTGACCCCAGCCGCGCAGGCGCGGCAGCATGTACTGCATCTGCGCGAGCGAGACCTGCGCCTTGCCCTCCCGGGACTTGGCGTGCTGGGCGAAGATGTCCAGGATCAGGGCCGTCCGGTCGACGACCTTGACCTTGACCACGTCCTCCAGGTGGATCAGCTGGCCGGGGGTGAGCTCACCGTCGCAGACCACGGTGTCGGCGCCGCTGGAGGCGACGATGTCACGCAGCTCCTGCGCCTTGCCGGAGCCGATGTAGGTGGCCGCGTCGGGCTTGTCGCGGCGCTGGATGACGCCGTCCAGGACCTCGGAGCCGGCCGTCTCGGCGAGCGCGGCGAGCTCGGCCATCGAGTTCTCCGCCTCCTCCAGGGTGCCGTCGGTCCAGACGCCGACGAGCACCACGCGCTCCAGACGGAGCTGGCGGTACTCGACCTCGGTGATGTCTTCGAGTTCGGTGGAGAGGCCGGCGACCCGGCGCAGGGCTGCGCGCTCGCTGCGGTCGTACTGGTCGCCGTCGTAGTTGTGGCCGAGGTCCTCGTCGATGGCCGCGAGGTCCTCGTCCATGAGGGCTTCCGCCCGCAGACCGTCGAGGCGGCGCGGGGCGTCGGCGTGGTCGCGGGTGTCGAACGTGGAGGTCATTCTGTCCTTTGGTTGCTGGAATGCTGCGGCGGAGGCCCTTGAGTCCCGCCAGAGCCCCTGTGCTCTGGGAACGCCGTGGACCGGCCGTGAATTCCCCATGATGGTCCCATGTCCGGCCCGGGGCGGTCACCCCCATTTCCGCCGGAGTGCCGGGTCTGGGTTCCCTCGGGCGCGTGCGGACGACTGACGTCGTACACCCCGGAGACCCTGAGCATCGCCCGCATCAGGGCGGGCAGGGCGCCCGGCTCGGGCAACTCCACGGTGTAGGTGTGCCGGACCCGCAGTTCCTGCGGCGGCTCGACCTCGGCGGAGACGATGCCGACGCCCTCGGCGGAGATCGCCGCGGTGAGGTCGGCGAGCAGCCGGGGCCGGTTCAGCGCCTCGGCCCGCAGGGTGGCCCGCAGCAGGACCGCCCGGTGGCCGGCCGCGGGGGCGTCCTCGGGCTGCCAGCGGACCTCCAGCTCGGCGCGCCCGTCCGCGCGCAGCCGCTGCCCGGCGGGACAGCCGGTGCGGTGCACGGCCACCGCGCCGCCGCGGATCGGGTAGCCGGCCACCTCGTCCGGGGGGACGGGCGTGCAGCAGCGGGCCAGCCGCACCGTCGCCCCGGGCCGGCCGGCCACCGCGACCGGGGCGGAGCGGCGCTCGCCCGCCGGGTGGGCGGGCGGGGCGGGCTGGCCGCCGGCCGGGCCGGTGCGCACCACCGGCAGCCGGGCCGGGTGGTCGGCGAGCCAGCGTTCGATGGCCAGCCGGGCGGCGGGGGTGCGGGCGTGCGCCAGCCACTCCGGCGACGGCCCCGAGGGTTCGGCGCCGCGCTGGCCGCTCCCGGCCGGGGGGCCCTCGGTGAGCACGGCGAGCACGTCCCCGTCCTGGAGCACGGTGGACAGCGCGGTCAGCCGGCCGTTGACCCGGGCGCCGATACATCGGTGGCCGGTCTCCTCGCCGAGCAGGTAGGCGGCGTCCACACAGCTGGCCCCGGCCCTGAGCTGAAGCGTTTCACCGCTCTCCGTCACCACGGTGATCTCCCGGTCGCCCGCCAGGTCGGCGGTGAGCGCGGACCAGAAGGCATCCGGGTCGGGGGTCTCCTGCTGCCACTCCAGCAGCCGGCTGAGCCAGCCCGGCCGGGCCGGGTCGGTGCGGTCCAGCTCGTCCGCGTCCTGGGCGGCGCCGGTCCGCGACGGGTCGCCGAGCGCGACCACCCCGGTCTCGGCCACCTCGTGCATCCGGCGGGTCCGGACCAGCACCTCCACCACCTCGCCGTCCAGCGCCACGGCGGTGTGCAGCGACTGGTAGAGGTTGAACTTGGGGGCGGCGACGAAGTCCTTGAACTCCCCGGGCAGCGGCGTCCAGCAGGTGTGCAGCTCGCCGAGCACGGCGTAGCAGTCGGCGTTCTCCTCGACCACCACCAGCAGCCGCCCGAAGTCGGCCGGCTGCGGCCGCTGCGGCTGCCCGTCCGGCCCGGGCGCGGCGGCCCGCTTGACCAGCACCCGGTGCAACGAGACGCAGTGCCGCGGCCGTACCGTCACCTCGGCGGCGACCCCGGCCTCGGCCAGCTGGCGGGCCAGTCGGCGGGCGAACGGCTCCAACAGGGCGTCCGGCTCGGCCTCGTGAGCGGCCATCAGTGCGCGGGTGCGGGCGTGCTCCTCGGGGTGCAGGGTGGCGAAGACGATGTCCTCCAGCTCCGCCTTGAGCACCTGGATGCCGAGCCGCTCGGCCAGCGGGATCAGCACGTCCCTGGTGACCTTGGCGATGCGCACCTGGCTGGCCGGCTTCATGTGCCGGATGGTGCGCATGTTGTGCAGCCGGTCGGCGAGCTTGATCACCATCACCCGGACGTCGTCCCCGGTGGCGACCAGCATCTTGCGGAAGGTCTCGGCCTCGGCGGCGGCGCCGAAGTCGACCTTCTCCAGCTTCGTCACCCCGTCGACCAGGTAGGCGACTTCGGGCCCGAACCCGGCGCTTACCTGGTCCAGCGTCAACTCGGTGTCCTCGACCGTGTCGTGGAGCAGCGAGGCGACCAAGGTGGTCGTCCCCGCGCCGAGTTGGGCCAGGATCATGGTGACGGCCAGCGGGTGGGTGATGTACGGCTCGCCGCTCTTGCGCTTCTGGCCGCGGTGGCTGGCCTCGGCCAGCCGGTACGCCCGGGCCAGCAGGGCGAGGTCCGCCTGCGGATGGTGTCGGCGGTGCACCCGGACCAGCGGTTCCAGGGCGTCCGGCACGGGCGGGCGCCCGGTGGCCAGTAAGGCGGCCCGCCCGGCCCGGCCGAGGGCGGCCCGGCCCAGCTCTCCGAGGGGCCTCCTGGCCCCGGCCTGCCGTACGCTCGTCGGCTGCCCCGCGAGAGGGGGCTGCCCGGCTTCGATGGTCATCGGCACCTCCGGCAACGTCGCCGGGCGCTGCCCCTCCCCGTGGGGTGATCGACCCGGTGGTCCATGCTACCGAGCAGAGCACGTTCCGCGACGCAGTGATTCCCGTCCGCGAGCGGTATCACCCGATCGGGGGGATTCGTCACCGCGCGAAATGGGCAAACCGGGCCGTCAGCCCCGCGTCAGGGACCCCCACCAGCGCTCGTCGAGCCGCCCCTCGGCCACGATCACCGCCGGCCCGGTCATCTCCACCCGGCCGTCCGGGTGCTCGGTGATGACCAGGCGGCCACCCAGCACGTCCACGGTGTACGAGACCGCCTCGCCGGTGACGGCCGGGTCCGCGCCGTCCCTGCGGATGGCCGCCACCGCGACGGCACAGGCGCCGGTACCGCAGGAGCGGGTCTCGCCCGAGCCGCGCTCGTGCACCCGCATCGCGACGTGCCGCGGGCCGCGGTCCACCACGAACTCGACGTTGACGCCCTCCGGGTACGCCCCCTCGGGGCTGGTGAGCGGCGCGGTGAAGAGGTCCCCGGCGTGGTCCAGGCTCTCCACGAAGGCCACCGCGTGCGGGTTGCCCATGTTGACGTTCAGCGCGGGCCAGCGCCGCTCGCCGACCGCGACCTCGATGCCGTCCGGTCCGGGCAGCCGGGCGCGGCCCATGCCGACGGTGACCTCGCCGGGCGTACCGTCCTCGGCGTCCTCGGCGACCTTCGCGGTGAGCACCCCGGAGCGGGTGGCGATCGCCAGTTCCCCGGGCTTCGCCAGACCGGCCTCGACCAGGAAGCGGGCGAAGACCCGCAGGCCGTTGCCGCACATCTCGGCGATGCTGCCGTCGGAGTTGCGGTAGTCCATGAACCACTCGGCCCGGTCGGCCAGGTCCGCGGCGGCCGGGTCGGCGGCCGCGCGCACCACGCGCAGCAGCCCGTCGCCGCCGATTCCGGCCCGCCGGTCGCACAGCGCGGCGACGGTCTCCGGGCCGATCTCCAGCACGCCGTCCGGGTCCGGCACGATCACGAAGTCGTTCTGGGTGCCGTGCCCCTTGAAGAAGGGGAGACCGGCCCGCTGGGAGGAGGACTGCTGAGGAGAGGATGCGCTCACCCCTCCGATGGTACTGATGCCCGCCCGCCCGGCCTGGGGCGGGAAGGTGCCCACGGCCGGCTCAGCGCAGGTAGGCGACCCGCCAGACCGCGAGCGCACAGGCGGCCAGCGCGATCAGGGTGTACACCGCGATGGCCTTCCAGCCGGCCCGCTGCCCGGACCCCCGGCGCGGCAGCCCCGGCCACTTGTAGCCGGCGTGCCGGGCGGCCATCGCGCCCCAGCCGAACGAGGCGGCGGTGAACAGCAGCCCGAGCATCCCGATCATGGTGGCCCGCGCCCCGGCCGAGCCGAAGGCGAGCGGGAAGGCGAACATCAGCGAGCCGAGGGTGCCGAGCAGGGCGATCGGCAGGGTCTGCCACCAGCGGAGCCGGCGCAGCGGCCGGATCTCCCGCTCGTGCACGGCGGCGTCCGGCGGGGTGCGGGTGTCCAGCGCGGGCACCGCGGAGGCGTAGGAGGTCGGTGCCTCCAGGCCGGTCAGCACGGGGAGGTCGCCCATCGTCGACTCGTCGAACTCCTCGGCCGGTGCGGTGACGCTCCCGCTCTGGCCGGGTTCGGGGCCGGTACCCGTCGACACACGGCCTCCCCTGACAGATCGACACGAGCGGACTCGCGGCCGGGCACGGTCGACCCGCGCGGGCCGACCCTTATGGCATCGATGATGGCATGTCCAGAGGGGACGTTCGGGGCCTGACCGGGGTCCTCGGGTGATCCGTGGCCATCACGTGATCGGGCCGTGACCCCCGGTGCGCTCTGCACGGTCGCCTGCGCGCGCAGGTGCACCGCCGAATTGGCCGGAACAGGTCCTATGCGGCCGGAACTCCCTGACGTCCGATCAGTTCGAGGGAGCGCTCCAGCAACTCGACCGGGTCGGTGCCGGCCGGACGGGAGAGCCAGTGGATGCGGTCGTCCCGGCGGAACCAGGACTCCTGGCGGCGGGCGAAGCGCTTGGTGGCCCGGACGGTCTCGGCCCGTGCCTCGTCCTCGGTGCACTCGCCGGCGAAGTGGTCGAGCACCTGCTGGTAGCCGAGCGCCCGCGAGGCGGTCCGGCCCTCCCGCAGTCCGACCTTCTCCAGCTCGCGCACCTCATCCAGCAGCCCGGCCTCCCACATCCGGTCGACCCGCAGGGTGATCCGCTCGTCCAGTTCGGGGCGCGGGACGGCGACGCCGATCTGCACCGCCTCGTACACCGCGGTGTTGCTCGGCAGGTTGGCGGTGAAGGGCTGCCCGGTGATCTCGATGACCTCCAGGGCGCGGACTATCCGCCGCCCGTTGCTCGTCAGGATCGCCTCGGCGGCCGCCGGGTCCAGCTCGGCCAGCCGCCGGTGCAGCGCGTACGGGCCGGCCTGCTCCAGCTCGGCCTCCAGCCGGGCGCGCACCTCGGGGTCGGTGCCGGGGAACTCCATCTCGTCGATCGCGGCCCGGACGTACAGCCCGGAGCCGCCGACCAGGACGGGGGTGCGCCCGGCGGCGAGCAGCCGGTCGATCTCGGCCCGGGCCAGCCGCTGGTACTCGGCGACGCTGGCGGCCTCGGTGACCTCCCAGACGTCCATCAGGTGGTGCGGCACTCCCCCGCGCTCGTCCCGGGTCAGCTTCGCGGTGCCGATGTCCATGCCCCGGTACAGCTGCATCGAGTCGGTGTTGATCACCTCGCCACCGAGGCTGCGGGCGATGGCGACGGCCAGATCGGACTTTCCGGCGGCGGTCGCGCCGACGATGCTGATCACACGGGAGCTGCTCACCGCTCCAGTCTCGCAAACCGCCGGGCCGCCCGGGACCGGCTGCCGCTCGCCCCCGACTGCGCGAGGACGTGACCGTTCCCCGGACCGTCTCCGGCCGTTTCCACGGCCGACCGCACTTTTTGCGAACGCTTTACCGTCCCGGCGCGTTGTGCAGGAGACAGGTAACGAAGGAGATCGCCATGGGTCTGATGGACAACCTCAAGGGCAGGGCCGAGGAACTCAAGGAGAAGGCCGGCGAGTTCGCGGGCAGGCACAGCGACCAGATCGAGCAGATCGTGGACAGGGCCGGGGGCGCGATCGACAAGGCCACCAAGGGCAAGTACAGCGAAAAGATCGAGCACGGCGCCGGCCGGGCCAAGGACGCGGTCGAGGACTTCGCCCACAAGCCGAAGCCGGGCGACGAACAGGGTCGGGCCCCGCAGCCGCCGCAGGCCCCGCGGCCGTAACCGATCAGGACCAGGACGCCACGAAGTACCCGACGCCGTAAGGGGCGTCCTGGTAGCCCAGCCGCGCGGTGAGGCCGGCGCCCTCGGCGGCGCCGGCCAGCACCTGCCAGGGCGCCCGGCCCTCGGCCTTGAGCTCGGCGGCCAGCGCCGGGTCGACGGCGGCGAGGGCGGGCAGGTCGGCGGAGCCCAGGGCGGCGGCCAGCGAGGTGTCGAAGCCCTCGGCCCGCTCGTCCAGGTAGCCGGGCGCCTTCAGCGAACGGCAGGCGCTGCCGTCGCCGAGGACCAGCAGGGCGACCCGGTCGGCGAGGCCGGCCAGGCCCTGGCCGAGGCCGAGCATCCGGTCGGCGGGGGCGTCGGCGGGCACGGCGCAGGCGTGCGTCGGCAGGGTCACCCCGGCGCGCTCCAGCAGCCAGGCGCCGACGGTCAGCGAGGGCGACAGCTCCGGCCCCTCGACCCGCCCCCCGGGCAGCTTGGCGATCAGCGGCACCCCGTAGCGGTGGAAGGACCCGGCCCCGCCCTCGGTCCAGACCTCGGCCTCCGGCCCGGCGCCGACCGCCACGACCAGCTGCGGCTCGGCCGCGACCAGCGCCGCCAGCGCCTCGTCACAGGCGGCGCGCAGCGCGTCCAGCTCGGGCGCGGCCCCGGCGGCGACCTCGGGGACGAGCAGCGGCGGACAGGGACACACGGCGGCGGCTACCAGCATGCCGATCACTCTAAGGCGTGTCCCCCGAATCCCCGCTGCGGGGAGACACGGCCCTCCACGGGAACGGCCGTCCACGACAACGGCCCGGCGGGAGCACCAACGCTCCCGCCGGGCCGCCGTCACGGCACGGGCGTCAGTCGCCGCAGCAGGCGCCGCCCGCCGGGGCGGCCAGCGGCAGCTCGGCCGGGGCGCCGATCTTCGGCAGGCCGAGCATCACGCCGGCCGGCTTGCCGGCGGGCTCGGCCTGGCGCTTCTCCCAGGCATCGCCGGCCCGGGTGCGGCGCACGGCGAGGGCCGGGCCCTCGGCCAGCAGGTGGTGCGGGGCGGCATAGGTGATCTCGACGGTCACCATGTCGCCCGGCCGCACCGGCTCCTCCGGCTTCGTGAAGTGCACGAGCCGGTTGTCGGGCGCGCGCCCGGACAGCCGCTGGGTCCGGTCGTCCTTCTTGCCCTCGCCCTCGGCGACCAGGACCTCCAGGGTGCGGCCGACCTGCTTCTTGTTCTCGTCCCAGGAGATCTCCTCCTGGAGCGCGATCAGCCGGTCGTAGCGGGCCTGGACGACCTCCTTCGGCACCTGGTCCTCCATCTCCGCGGCGGGGGTGCCGGGGCGCTTGGAGTACTGGAAGGTGAAGGCGTTGGTGAAGCGGGCCTCGCGGACGACGTGCATCGTCTCCTCGAAGTCCTCCTCGGTCTCGCCGGGGAAGCCCACGATGATGTCGGTGGAGATGGCCGCGTCCGGCATCGCCTCGCGCACCTTGCGGATGATCCCGAGGAAACGCTCCTGCCGGTAGGAGCGGCGCATCGCCTTGAGGACGCGGTCCGAGCCGGACTGCAGCGGCATGTGCAGCTGGTGCATCACGCTCGGGGTCTCGGCCATCGCGGCGATCACGTCGTCGGTGAAGTCGCGCGGGTGCGGCGAGGTGAAGCGGATCCGCTCCAGGCCCTCGATCTGCCCGGCGGCACGCAGCAGCTTGGAGAAGGCCTCGCGGTCGCCCAGGTCGGAGCCGTAGGCGTTGACGTTCTGGCCGAGCAGGGTCACCTCGATGACGCCCTCGTCCACCAGCGCCTCGATCTCGGCGAGGACGTCGCCGGGCCGGCGGTCCTCCTCCTTGCCGCGCAGCGCGGGGACGATGCAGAAGGTGCAGGTGTTGTTGCAGCCGACCGAGATGGCGACCCAGGCCGCGTACGCGGACTCGCGGCGGGTGGGCAGCGTGGAGGGGAAGGTCTCCAGCGACTCCAGGATCTCGACCTGGGCCCTGCGCTCGACGGCGGCCCGCTCCAGCAGTGCCGGCAGGTGGCCGATGTTGTGGGTGCCGAAGACCACGTCGACCCAGGGGGCGCGCTTGACGATGGTCTCGCGGTCCTTCTGGGCCAGGCAGCCGCCGACGGCGATCTGCATGCCCTGGTGGCGGCTCTTGGCCGGCGCGAGCTGTCCGAGGTTGCCGTACAGCTTGTTGTCGGCGTTCTCGCGCACCGCACAGGTGTTGAACACGACCAGGTCGGGGTCGCCGTCCGGCCCGGCCTTGACGTACCCGGCGTCCTCCAGCAGGCCGGACAGCCGCTCGGAGTCGTGGACGTTCATCTGACAGCCGTGCGTGACGACCTTGTAGCTCTTCAATCCGCTCTCACCGCTCACCAGACCAGGGTACGGGCAGCGGCACACCGGTTTTTCCGGACCTTCGCCGAGCTTTCCGCCGCCCGTTCCCCTCCCGTTCGGCCGGAGCGCCTGGCAGTATCCCTGCATGACCCCCACCGATCCGTCACTTCTCGGCGCCGCCGTCCACCGCGCGGCCCGCAGCCCGTTGTGGCGGACGGTGCTGGTGCTGGTGCTGCTGGTCGCCGGCCTGGGCGGCTGGTGGCTGTCGGCGGGCCGCTCGCCCGGGTACCCGCGCGGGGAGACCCGCTTCGCGACCGGCGTCCCGCGCGGGGTCTACGACCGGTACGGGCAGCTGCTGCAGGCCCACGTCTCGCAGACCATGCCGGGGGTGCGGCTGGCCCTGGACAGCACCGACGGCTCGGTGGAGAACCTGTCCAGGGTGGCCACCGGCCAGGACGCCTTCGCCATCGCCACCGCCGACGCGGTCGCCGCCTACCAGGGCGCGGGCAAGGACCGGCTGCGGGCGATCGCCCGGCTGTACGACGACTACCTGCAGCTGATCGTCCCGGCCGACTCCCCGGTGCACCGCACCGCCGACCTCAAGGGCCTGCGGGTCGGTGTCGGGCTGCCGCAGTCCGGGGTGAACCTGGTGACCAGGCGGCTGCTGACCGCGGCCGGGCTGGACCCCGACCACGACATCACCGCGGTCCCGGCGGGCGTCAGCGACGGCTCGGACGAGCTGCGCGAGGGCAAGCTGGACGCCTTCTTCTGGTCCGGAGGCCTGCCGACCAGCGCGCTCACCGACCTCTCCGACCGCTTCCGGATCCGGATCGTCCCGCTGGCCGACCTGTCCGAGGCGCTGCACAAGACGGAGGGCGACGGCGTCGACGCCTACCGGGCGGCCACCATGCCCAAGGGCACCTACCCGAACGCCGACCCCAAGGACGCGGTCGCCACCATGGCCGTGCCCAACCTGCTGGTCACCCGGGACGACGCGGACCCGGGCCTGGTGGAGGGCATGACCCGGGCGGTGATAGACAGCCGGGACCAGATCGGCGCCCAGGTGCACGCCGCCCAGCTGGTCGACCTGCGCACCGCCGTCTACACCGACCCGCTCCCGCTGCACGAGGGCGCGGCGCGCTACTACCGGTCCGTAAAACCCTAGGAACCGCTACGGCCGTTCCGGCCGCGGCACCGCCAGGGTCACCGCGAGCCCGGTCGGCTTGACCGGGGCGAAGCCGAGCGTGCCGCCGCCGGCCGCCAGCAGGGTGCGGGCGATGGACAGGCCCAGTCCGGAGCCGTCCACGTTCTGGTGCCGCGGGCTGCGCCAGAACCGGTCCCCGGCCCGGGACAGCTCGTCCTCGGTGAGCCCCGGCCCGGCGTCGCTCACGGTCACCGCGACCTCGTCCCGGCGCACCGCGACCCGCAGCCGCACCTCGCTGCCGGACGGGCTGAACTTGAGCGCGTTGTCCAGGACGGCGTCCAGCGCGGAGCCGAAGCCGATCGGGTCCGCCATGCCGATCGCCAGCGCCGGGCCGTCCCAGCGCAGGACGATCCCGCGCTGCTCGGCCACCGGCCGCCAGCCGTCCACCCGGGCGAGGGTCAGCTGGGCGAGGTCGGTCTGCTCGGGCTCGGGGCGGGCGTGCTCGGCGGTGGCCAGCCCCAGCAGGTCGTCCAGCACCCGGGCCAGCCGGGAGCCCTCCTCACGGACGCCGCCGAGCTCCTCCTCGTGGCCCTCGGGCAGTTCCAGGCCGAGCACCTCGACCCGCAGCAGCAGGGCCGAGAGCGGGTTGCGCAGCTGGTGCGAGGCGTCCGCGACGAAGGCCTTCTGCTGGTCCATGGCGTGCACCACGTGGTCCGCCATCTCGTTGAACGAGCGGGCCAGTCGCTGGAGTTCGGGCGGTCCGCCGCCGGGGGCGACCCGGGCGGCCATCCGGCCGGTGGCTATGTCGTGGGTGGCCCTGTCCAGGGTGCGCACCGGGCGCAGCACCCACTCGGTGAGCCGCACGGCCAGCAGTACGGCGACGGCCATCGCGGCCGCCTCGCCGCCGGCAAGCACCAGCCACTTGTGCAGCACCCGGGCCCGCAGCGCGCCGGTCGGGGACTCGCTCAGCACCACCGCGACCACGTCGCCGTCCCGCACCACCGGGGCGGCGACGGTGATCGTCCGGTCCTCGGTCCACGGCCAGACCTGCGGCGGGTTGTGGCTGCGCCGCCCGTCCAGCGCCTCCTGGAAGGCCTGGGCGCCCCAGCCGACGGCGGGCACCCGCCAGTCGCGCGGCGCGACCGCGATCGGCGCGCCGTCGCGCTGGAAGATGCCCAGGCGCACGCCGTACAGGTCGAAGTAGCGCTGGACCTCGGCCTCGATCGCGTGCCGCCGACTGAGGTCGCCGGGGGCGGGCTCCGGGTCGGCCTTGAGCGCGGAGTCCAGGGCGGCGGCGCCCGAGGTGGGCAGGTCCTGGGCGAAGCGGGCGGCGTCGTCGAGCCGGTCGACCACCACCCGGCTCTGCTCGGCCGCCGCGAACGCCGCCGCGAGCGGCAGCCCCAGGGCGGCCAGGACGCAGAGCATGAGGGCGATCAGGATGCCGAGCAGGCGGGTGCGCACGTGCGGTCAGTGCTCCGCGGGGGCGGACGGGGCCTGGTCGGCCGCGGTGGAGGTCGGGCTGTCGGGGATCAGCCGGTAGCCGACGCCGCGCACGGCCTCGACCAGGCCCGGCAGCGCGAGCTTGTTGCGCAGCGAGCCGATGTGCACCTCCAGGGTGCGGCCGTTGCCCTCCCAGCCGCTGCGCCAGACCTCGCTGAAGATCTGCTCGCGCCGGTAGACCACACCGGGGCTCTGGGCGAGCAGCGCCAGCAGGTCGAACTCCTTGCGGGTGAGCGGCACGTCCCGGCCGTCCACGCTGACCCGGCGGCGTTCCCGGTCGATCCGGATGCCGCGGGACTCCAGCGGGCCGCGCTGCTGCGGTACGGCGTCGAGCTCGGGCACCGCCGCCGAGGACGGCTGGGCACCGCGGCGGGCGACCGCGTGGATGCGGGCGAGCAGCTCGCCCATGTCGTACGGCTTGGTGACGTAGTCGTCGGCGCCCAGGTTGAGGCCGTGGATCCGGGAGCGGATGTCGGCGCGGGCGGTCACCATGATCACCGGCACTCCGCTGCCGGCCCGGATCCGGCTGCACACCTCGAAGCCGTCGCGGTCGGGCAGCCCGAGGTCGAGCAGCACGACGCGGTACGGCTCGTTGCCGTCCGGCACCAGGGCGTCCAGCGCCTCGTGCCCGCTGCGGGCGTGCCGCACCTGGAAGCCGTGCCGTCCGAGCACCGCGACCAGTGCCGCGGCCACGCGTTCGTCGTCCTCGACGAGCAGCAGTCGCATCCCGTTCTCCTCCCTCCCCCACGTGGTCGCCGGGGCCGATTAGGTCGGGGCCCGGTCCTGCGCAGTATGGGCCAGTGCGCGGCCCGGCGCCAGGCTCGACCGCGTACCGGGCTCGCGGGGGACTGCGAGCACCGGTACGGATTCCCGCTGTGACATGCCCCGTCGACACACTCGCGAACAGTGCGTACCCGTCGTGTGTCCGTTTCGTGATCCTCAAGTTCCGCTCAGATCCGCTGACGGGGCACCGTCAGCGCTCCTAAGGTCACCCCACCGGGGGCTGCGGCTCCGCCGGTCGCGGCTCCCGGATTCGCACCACCTTTGCCACCCAAGGGAGTTGGGACTCCTCGGGCAGGCCGAAATGACCCAGTTCGACACAGTAGGGAGCAGGCGCGATGACCGAGAGCCCGGTCGAGGACTCCACCCCCGCAGCCGCCCCGCTGGTCGTGCTGAGCAACGTCAACAAGCACTACGGCGCGCTGCACGTGCTCCAGGACATCGACCTGGAGATCAGGCAGGGCGAGGTGGTCGTCCTGATCGGCCCTTCCGGGTCGGGCAAGTCCACGCTCTGCCGGACGATCAACCGGCTGGAGACGATCGACTCCGGCACGATCACCCTGTCCGGCCGCCCGCTGCCCGCGGAGGGCCGGGAGCTGGCCAAGCTGCGTGCCGAGGTCGGCATGGTGTTCCAGAGCTTCAACCTGTTCGCGCACAAGACCGTGCTGGAGAACGTGGTCCTGGCCCAGGTCAAGGTCCGCAAGGTGCTCCGCTCGCACGCCGAGAAGACCGCCCGCGAACTGCTCGACCGGGTCGGCGTGGGCGCGCAGGCGGACAAGTACCCGGCCCAGCTCTCCGGCGGCCAGCAGCAGCGCGTGGCGATCGCCCGGGCGCTGGCGATGAAGCCCAAGGTGATGCTCTTCGACGAGCCGACCTCGGCGCTCGACCCCGAGATGGTCAACGAGGTGCTTGAGGTCATGCGCCAGCTGGCCGCCGACGGCATGACGATGGTCGTCGTCACCCACGAGATGGGCTTCGCCCGCTCCGCCGCCAACCGGGTGCTGTTCATGGCCGACGGCAAGATCGTCGAGCAGGACACCCCGGACGCGTTCTTCACCGCGCCCCGCTCCGACCGCGCCAAGGACTTCCTCTCGAAGATCCTGCACCACTGACGCTTCGAGACCACGCGGGGCCGCCTCCGGCAACGGCGCCGGAGGGCCCTGCCCGTGCACGACTTCCAGACGCCAGAGCCCGGTCCGCACCGTGGCCCAGCCCCAGGAGTACAACCCTCATGAGGACTTCCCGCACCCTCGCCGTGGCGCTCTGTGCCGTCGCGCTGACCGCCACCGCCGCCTGCGGCAAGGACGGCACCCCCGCCTCCAACGCGGCGAGCGCGAGCAACGCCCCGGCGCTGCCGACCTACACGGTCAAGACGGACGCCAAGGTCGACTCCCCGGTCATCGCCGAGGCCAGGAAGCGCGGCCAGCTGATCATCGGCGCCAAGGCCGACCAGCCGAACCTCGGCTGGGAGGACGTCGCCAGCGGCGACCGCAGCGGCTTCGACATCGAGATCGCCAAGATGGTCGCCGCCGACCTGGGCTTCACGCCGCAGCAGATCAAGTGGCAGACCCTGGTCTCCTCGCAGCGCGAGCCGGCCATCGCCAAGGGCCAGATCGACTTCTACGTCGGCACCTACAGCATCAACGACGAGCGCAAGAAGACGGTCTCCTTCGCCGGCCCGTACTACATCGCCGGCCAGGACTTCCTGGTGAAGAGCGACAACACCTCGATCACCGGCCCGGACAGCATCAGCGGCAAGAACATCTGCACCGCCACCGGCTCGACCTCGATCAAGAACATCCAGCCGTACAACCCGAAGGTCACCCAGTTCGACACCTACTCGGCCTGCGTCGAGAAGCTGATGTCGGGCGAGGTCGACGCGGTCACCACCGACGACGCGATCCTCAAGGGCTACGCCTCCAAGTACGCCCCCAAGCTCAAGGTGGTCGGCAAGCCGTTCACCAAGGAGAACTACGGCGTCGGCCTGAACAAGGACGACAAGGCGCTGCGCGACGCGATCAGCGACGCCCTCAAGGCCCACGAGGACAACGGCGACTGGAAGAAGGCCTACGACGCGACCCTGGGCGCGTCCGGCTCGGCCGCCCCGGCGATCCCGACCCTCGACCGCTACTGATTCCACCCCCGCTTCCCGACCATCTGTGAGAGGAGGGCCGCCGGATGGGGTTCCTGTTCGAGCAGGACAACTTCGCGTTGTTCCGCGACGGCTTCCTGCAGACGATCGAGCTGAGCGCGCTCAGCGCCCTGCTCGCCCTGCTGCTGGGCACCCTGCTGGCGGCCTTCCGGGTCTCCCCGGTGCCGGTCCTGCGCGCCTTCGGCACCACCTGGGTGACGCTGTTCCGCAACACCCCGCTGACCCTGCTGTTCTTCGCCGTCACCTTCGGCCTGCCGCCGCTCGGGGTGCACTTCAGCCACCTCACCTTCGCGGTGCTGGCGCTCGGCGGGTACACCGCCTCGTTCGTCTGCGAGGTGATCCGCTCCGGAATCAACACCGTCCCGCTCGGCCAGGCGGAGGCGGCCCGCAGCCTCGGCATGAACTTCTTCCAGACCCTCAGCCTGGTGATCCTGCCGCAGGCCACCCGGACCGTGCTGGGCCCGATGAGCAGCGTGTTCATCGCACTGCCCAGGAACTCGGCGATCGCCGGCGCGTTCAGCGTCGGCGAGCTGTACAGCGCCCAGCAGACCTTCTCCGAGCGCGGCTACTCGATCTTCTCGATCTTCTTCTGGGTGGCCTGCGCCTACCTGCTGATCAGCGCGACGGTCGCCTCCCTCTTCCGTTTCCTGGAATCCCGACTGGCGGTGGCCCGATGAGCATGCTCCAGCGTCAGCGGCAGGGCTCGGCGAGCGTCCTCTACGACATCCCCGGCCCCCGGACCCGCACCCGCTACCGGCTGTTCGGCGTCCTCGCGCTGCTCGGCATCGCGGGGCTGCTCTGGTACGCCGTCAGCGCGCTCGCCGACAACGGCCAGTTCGACGCCGACCTGTGGGACCCGTTCCAGTACAACTTCGTCCAGCAGATGATCGTGGACGGCCTGCTGTCCACCCTGAAGGCCTTCGGCCTGGCGGGCGCCTTCTCGCTCGCCCTGGGCGCGCTGCTGGCCTCCGGGACGCTCTCCGACCACGGGCCGGTCCGCTGGGTCTGCACCGCGATCGTCCAGTTCTTCCGGGCGATGCCGCTGCTGATCCTGATCGTCGCGCTCTACTACGCGTTCTTCGCCAAGGACCCGATGTGGGCGCTGGTGCTCGGCCTCACCCTCTACAACGGCTCGGTCCAGGCCGAGATCATCCGCAGCGGCGTCAACGCCGTCCCGCGGGGCCAGGGCGAGGCGGCGTACGCCCTCGGGATGCGCAAGACCCAGGTGATGTCCACCATCCTGGTGCCGCAGGCCGTCCGCTCGATGCTGCCGTCGATGATCGGTCAGCTGGTCGTCACCCTCAAGGACACCTCGCTCGGCTACATCATCACGTACAACGAACTGCTGTTCATGGGCAAGAAGATCGCCAGCCAGCCGATGAACGCCGCGGGCTTCCCGTACATCCCCGTGGTGCTGGTGATCGCGCCCATCTACATCGCGCTGTGCCTGCTGCTGACCGCGCTCGCGCGGTGGATCGAAGCACGCGGCCGCCGCGGCGCGAACCGGCGCACTTCAGCTGCTGCTTGACGGACACGCAGGTGAACTGTTGCATTGCTGTTCGTGACACCTCCCGGGAGCATCCACGCGGCATATGCGGCAGCGGTAACTGACGCCGGCCCATGGGCCGGTTCGTGCCCGGAGGTCCCCGCATGGACCCGGTGATCGTGGTCGGGGCCGGACCGGTCGGTCTGGCCCTCGCCCTCGCGCTGGCCCGGCACGAGGTGCCGACCGTCGTCCTGGACGAGGGCTCCGGGCTCTGCCCGGAGGGCCCCCGCAGCGTCGTCCTCGGCGCCGACACCACCGCCTTCCTGACCCGGATCGGCTACTCCCGGGCCGTCTCCGACTCGGCGCTGTGGGACTCCTTCGCCATCTGGCGGCGCCGCCAGGAGGTGCGGCGGATCGACCTCACCGACTCGCCCACCTTCCACCTCCCCCAGCACCGCCTCCAGCGCGGCCTGCGCGACGCCCTGACCGGCACCCCGCTGGTCCGGCTGGTCCCGCTGAACCGGGTCGTCGAGCTCGAACAGGACCGCGACGGCGTCAGTGTCCGCACCCACGGCACCCAGGACGGCTCCGCCACCTGGTGGCGCGGCAGCCACCTGGTCGGCTGCGACGGCGCCCGCTCCACCGTCCGCAAACTGCTGAAGATCCGCTTCCCCGGCCGCCCGGCCGTCGACCGCAACGCCATCGCCACCGTCCGGGTCGACCTGCCCTTCGACGGCGCCCGGCTGCACCGCGAACCCCCGTGGCGCGGCGACCGCGAGGCCTCCGCCCGTCCGCTGCCGGACGGTGTCTGGCGGCTCGACTGGCGGCTGCCCCCCGGCCGGCCCGCCCCCACCGAACAGGTCGACCCGCACGCCACCTGGCCCGGCATCGTCACCGGCGACACCCTGCTCACCCGGGTCACCTCCACCCTCACCGGGTGGTGCGGCGAACTCCCCCGCTACGAGCTGCTCGCCGCCGCCGACCACACCGCCCAGCAGCGCCTCGCCGCCCGCTTCCGCAGCGGCCGCTGCTTCCTGGCCGGCGACGCCGCCCACCTGCACGGCGCACTCGGCATGCAGAACCTCGCCGACGGACTGCGCGACGCCGACAACCTCGCCTGGCGGCTCGCCCTCGCCTGGCACCTCCACTCCGGCGGCCCCCAGCCCGGCGGGTCCCTGCTGGACGGCTACGAGGCCGAGCGCCGCGGCGCGGTCGGCGCCCGGCTGCGCGCCGTCGACCAGTCCATGCCGCTGCTGCGCCCGCTGCGCGGCTGGCAGCAGACCCGGCGCTCGCTGCTGGTCGGCGGCTTCCGCAAACACGCCCCGCTGCTCGCCGACGGCCAGCTGGGCACCGGCCGCTTCGGCGGCGCCCCCGCCTACCCGGCGGCGCCCTCCGGCGTCCCCGGCCGGGTGCCGGTGCAGCGCGGCGCGCGCGGCGCCACCTCGCTCAGCGAACTGCTGCCCGCCACCGCCCCCGGCGTGCTCGTCCCGGACCTTCCGGTGCTCACCACCGACGGCACCCCGGACCACCTGCACGCCCGGCTCGGCGCCACCTTCCTGCTGCTGCTGGTCGCCCCCGGCACCGCGGTCTGGTCGGCCGAGCACTGGCTCGGCGCCGGGCTGATGCCCCGGCTGGCCGAGGTCGCCGCCGCACTGCCGGTGCCGGCCCAGGTGCTGGTCACCGAGGAGTACCCGGGCGCCGGGCCGCACACCGTGCTGCTGATCCGCCCGGACGGCCATCTGGTCGGCGTCACCCAGGGCGCCGCCGCCGAGGACCTCCTGGCACTCGCCGACCGCGCCCGCGGCGGCCCGGCCCCGATCGCCGCCCCGCCCGAGCCGGAGCCCGAACCCGCCCCGGAGCCCCAGCAGGTGGATTCCGCGAGTTAGGGCTTCCTCGGGGGAGATCCGAAGGACACGCCTCAACCCGCTACCGCCGTGGCCCGGCTCTCCCGGACCACCATCACCCGCACCTCGCGCCCGGCCTGCATCGCGTACACCTCGGCCACCCCCGGGTGCGAGCGCGCGATCTCCTCCAGCCGGGCCAGCCTGCGCACGTACAGCTCCAGCGACTCCTTGCGCGCCCCCGGCCGCCCGCCCGAGCAGGCGTCCGCGGCCTGGGTCAGCGGCCGTCACCGTGCGGGGCTCCAGTCGAAGGTCAAGACCGACCCTTGTTGAGACCAAGAAACCTGCCGGACCTCCACTACTCCCATTCCGTCCCGGACCGTTCGCCGGACGCCTCCTGCTCCAGCGCACCGCGCACCGCCCGGAAGGCCAGCCCCTCGGAGTAGCCGCGCCGGGCCAGCATCCCGACCAGCCGCCGAGTGCGGACCTGCGGGTCAAGCCCCCGGGTGGACCGCAGCTTGCGCTCGACCAGCGCCCGGGCCGCGTCCGTCTCGTCGTCGTGGTCGAGCTGGGCGACGGCCTGCTCGACCACGTCGGCGGCCACCCCCTTGGCGCGCAGCTCCTGGGTCAGCGCCCGGCGGGACAGGCCCCGGACGGCGTGCCGGGACTCGACCCAGGCCGCGGCGAAGGCGGCGTCGTCGATCAGCCCGACCTCTTCCAGCCGGGTGAGCACCTCCTCGGCGACGTCCTCCGGGATCTCCCGCTTGCGCAGGGCGTCGGCGAGCTGCTTGCGGGACTTGGCCGCACCGGTGAGCAGCCGCAGGCAGATGTTCCGGGCGCGGCTCTCCGGGTCGGACTCCTCCTCGGCCCGCTTGCGGGAGGTACGGGCGGCGCCCGTCTCCTCGCCCGGCGGCCCCTCCTCGGAGCGCGCGCTCCGCCGGCCGCGGCGAGCTCGGGTGGGCGAGGCGGCCACACCCCCGTGACCGGCCGCCTCGGCCCCACCCGGGCTCCGCTCCGCGGGCATGCCGCCGCCCGCGGCCTCCGACTCCTCGGCCAGCGCCGAGCGACGCCGCCGACGGCCGGCGCGCAGCTCGGAGGCGGGGACCAGGCCGAATGCCTCGAGCGGGGCCTCCGTCGGCTGCTCCCGGTCGAGAGCCGGTCCGGGCGCCGCGCCGCGCGCCACCCGGACCGGGGTCCGCTCGGGCCGCGCTCGCGGCTCCGGCTCGGGCTCCGCGACCGCGGCGAACCAGTCCGGCGGCCCGTAGTCGTCGTCCTCGGGGCCCGCCGGGCCGCCGCCCACAATGTCGTACTGCGTCAACGGCTCAGGCCTTGGCAGCCGCCGTCTTCTTCGCCGCGGCCGTCTTGGCGGCGGTCGCGGTGATCGGCTTCGCGACGCCGTCGGCGGCGGCAGCGGCGGCCTCCGGAGCGGCCTCGGCCGGCTCCTCGGTCTTCGGGCCGATGCCGAGCTTGCCCTTGATCTTCCGCTCGATCTCGTCGGCGAGCTGCGGGTTGTCCCGCAGGAAGTTACGGGCGTTCTCCTTGCCCTGGCCGAGCTGGTCGCCCTCGTAGGTGTACCAGGCGCCGGACTTCCGGATGAACCCGTGCTCGACGCCCATGTCGATCAGGCCGCCCTCGCGGCTGATGCCGATGCCGTAGAGGATGTCGAACTCGGCCTGCTTGAACGGCGCGGCGACCTTGTTCTTGACGACCTTGACGCGGGTGCGGTTGCCGACCGCCTCGGTGCCGTCCTTCAGGGTCTCGATCCGGCGGATGTCCAGTCGGACCGAGGCGTAGAACTTCAGCGCCCGGCCACCGGTCGTGGTCTCCGGCGAGCCGAACATCACACCGATCTTCTCGCGCAGCTGGTTGATGAAGATGGCGGTGGTGTTCGACTGGTTCAGCGCACCGGCGATCTTGCGCAGCGCCTGGCTCATCAGGCGGGCCTGCAGACCGACGTGCGAGTCGCCCATCTCGCCCTCGATCTCGGCGCGCGGGACGAGTGCCGCGACCGAGTCGATGATCACCAGGTCGATCGCGCCGGAGCGGATCAGCATGTCGGTGATCTCCAGGGCCTGCTCACCGGTGTCCGGCTGGCTGACCAGCAGGGCGTCGGTGTCCACGCCGAGCTTCTTGGCGTACTCCGGGTCGAGCGCGTGCTCCGCGTCGACGAAGGCGACCGTGCCGCCGGCCCGCTGGGCGTTGGCCGCCAGGTGCAGGGTCAGGGTGGTCTTGCCGGAGGACTCGGGGCCGTAGATCTCGATCACTCGGCCGCGCGGGATGCCGCCCACCCCGAGGGCGACGTCCAGGGCGGTCGACCCGGTGGAGATCACCTCGACCGGCTCGTTCGCCTTCTCGCCGAGGCGCATCACCGAGCCCTTGCCGAACTGCCGCTCGATCTGGGCGAGCGCGGTCTCCAGGGCCTTCTCGCGGTCCGTACCTGCCATGGCTTTTTCCCTCGGGTTCTGTGCTGTGCGCTTCATCGTCATCGACGCTAGCGCGTCCCACTGACAAACGAGCCCCACCCGGCTCCGCCTGTGGAAAACTCCTCGCCGGAGAGTACAAAGGAACGTATGTTCGATTCAAGCCGCGCAGGTCCGAACACACCGCGGGGCGGGTCGACGGGGTCACCCCCGGCCGCCCGCCCCGCACCGTCCGTCACTCCCCGTCGCCGCCCACCATCCGCCGCAGCCGCCGCGCCGCCTCCCGGCGCAGCTCCCGCCGGGCCCGCCGCTGCTCGCCCCGGTCGATCCTCGGATCGGTCGCCACCTCGTACCGCCGCACGTACGTCCCGACGAAGCCCTGCAGGGTCGCCGCCGCCGGGATGGCGATCAGCGCGCCCACCGCCCCCAGCAGCGCCGCCCCCGCGATCACCGCGCCGAAGGCCACCGCCGGGTGCACGTCCACCGTCCTGGCGGTGATCCTCGGGTGCAGCACGTAGTTCTCGATCTGCTGGTAGACCACCGTGAAGACCAGCACGTACAACGCGTCCACCGGCTCCACCGTCAGGGCGACCAGCACCGGCAGCGCACCCGCCAGGTACGTCCCGATGGTCGGCACGAACTGCGACATGACGCCGACCCAGATCGCCAGCGCCGCCGAGTACGGCAGGTCGATCAGCGCGAACATCACCCAGTGCCCGGCCGCCGACACCACCGCCAGCACCGCCCGGGAGTAGAGGTAGCCACCCGTCTTGGCCAGCGCGATCTCCCAGGCCCGCAGCACCTCCGCCTGCTTGGCGGGCGGCAGCAGCGAGCACACCGTCCGCCGCACCCGCGGGCCCTCGGCGGTGAAGTAGAACGTGAACAGCCCCACCGTGAACGTCTGGAACAGCCCGCCGATCAGCGTCGACGAGACGCCCCAGACGTTGTCCGCGGCCTGCTGGGCGTACCCCTCGATCGTCCCGGAGTCCTTCAGCAGCCGCTTCTGCAGCTCACCCAGCGACAGGTCCTGGTGGAACGTCCGGTTGGTCCAGACGATCAGATTGTCGACCAGGTGCGGCATGTCCCCGGCGATCTTCGCCACCTGGTCCACCAACAGCGTGCCGAGCGCCGCCAGGAAGCCCACCACCGCCACCCCGACCGCCACGAACACCAGGAAGGTTCCCACCCCCCGACGCACCCCGCGCGCCGCCATCCGGTCCACGGCCGGCTCCAGCGCCAACGAGAGGAAGAACGCCACCAACAGCATCACGAACAGGTCGATCAACTGCCGGAACGCCCAGTCCGCGAGCTGGAACAGCCCCACCGACACCAGGAACAACACCATCGCCCGGGGCAACCAGGGCGGCATCCCGCCCCACAACACCCCACCGTGCTCCGCCCGTTCC
>CBJMI02800__coassemble_433_pt1 | contig 87155 bp, 48 predicted proteins | sample CBJMI02800__metabat2_low_PE_003 | metagenome-assembled genome bin CBJMI02800
CAGCCGGGCGAACAGCTCGCGGATGTCCGGCGTGCAGACCAGCTGCTCGCCGGCCGCGTTGACCTCGGCCAGCGCCAGGTGGTCCAGCGACTCCTCCTCGGCGGCCGCCACGGCGAGCATCTGCAGCGCCACGTACGGGAGGAAGAGCCGCTCGATCCGGTTCTCGCCCAGCCACTCCAGCAGCTCGAACGGGTCCTGGCGCAGCTCCTCCGGCACCACGACGAGCGTGCCGCCGCCGCACAGGGTGCCCAGCACCTCCTGGAAGGAGACGTCGAAGTTGAGCGGGGCGAACTGGGCGGTGCGCACGTGCGGCCGCACGGAGTGGTTGCGCTGCCAGTCGACCATGGTGTCCAGGCAGCTGTGCGGGACGACGGCCACGCCCTTGGGCAGGCCGGTGGAGCCGGAGGTGTAGATGATGTACGTCCACAGCTCGGGCCGGCAGGCCACCGGATCGACGGTGCCCTTCGTCGTGCCCTTCGTCGGCAGGCCGGAGATCGGCAGGCTGGGCACCGGCACCTCGAACTCCGGCTCCTCGTCAGCGTACAGCAGCAGGCCGGCGCCGCTGTCCTTGAGCATGTGGGCGAGCCGGGCCGCCGGGTACTCGGCGTCCAGCGGGAGATAGGTGGCGCCCGCCCACATGGTGCCGAGCATCGCGGCCACCACGGCGGCGCTGCGCCGCCCGGTGACGGCGACCCGGTCGCCCGGGCCGATCCCCGCCGCGGTCAGGCCCTCGGCGATGCCCTGGACCCAGGACAGCAGCTCGCTGTAGGTGACGCCTCGCGCACCGTCCACGACGGCGGTCTGCGGGCCCCTCGCCACCGCCTGCTCGTGGAACGCGGCCAGCAGACAGGGCGGTTGGGACTCGCCGCCCCAGAGCGAGAGTGGAGCGGGACTCATCGCGGTTCCTCCAGAAAAGGGATCAGAACACATCGTCGCCATCGAGGCCGTCGTCGTCGCCGAGGAGCTCGTCCTCGTCGAAGAGCTCGTCGATGCCGAGCATCCCCGCGACGACGGCGAAGTACCGGCGGGTCAGCTCGGGGGACCCGGCGATCTCGCGGAGCATCCGCAGCCGCGAGGGCGTGACCGTGAGCCTGGCGAGCTCCAACGTGCTCCGGTACGGCTCGGTCAGCTCCTCGTCGCGGCGCCGGGTGAACCGGGCCGGGGCGGCCGGGTCGTCCACCCGGCCCACCAACTCCTCGGCCAGGAAGGAGGCCTGGAGCAGGGCGTTGGTGATGCCGCGGGCGCTGATGGTGTCCAGGTGGTGCCCGGCGTCGCCGACCAGCACCCAGCCGGGGCCGTGCCCGCGGCGGAAGTAGTTCTGCTGGTCACCGGTGCCGATGATCTGCTCGACCTGCTCGGCCCCGGCGAGCTGCTCGTACAGCTCGGGCGCGGTGCCGCGCACGGCCGCCAGGTGGTGGCGGAACGGGTCCTGCTTGATCTCGGCGAAGCGGTCCTGCGGGAAGTAGGTGGAGATCAGGGTCACGTCGTCGTGAGTGGGGATCCGGACGATCCAGTTGCCGGGGCTCTCGTGGAAGCCGAAGCCGGTGCTGATCCCGGCCCAGCCGGTGTAGTACACGCAGCTGGCCCGCGGGTCGCTCAACTCCACCGGAGCTTTGACCAGTTGGGCCACCCGGGAGCGCATCCCGTCGGCGCCGACCACCAGCCGGGCGTGCTCGGTGCGCACGCCACTCGCGGTGCGGAAGCGGACACCGGTGACCCTTCCCTCGGAGTGCACCAGCTCCTGGAGGTTGGCCCGGTCCACGAACTCGACGCCTGCCTTGACGGCCGCCTCGACCAGCAACCGGTCCAGCACCAGGCGGCGCGGCGCCAACGCGGCCGGGGCGCCCGGCATCACCGGGGCGGGGCCCGCCAGCCGGACGCCGCCGACGTCGTAGCCGATGGTGTCCAGCACCGGGCAGCCGGAGTCCAGCAGCGCCGGGAGCAGGCCCCACTCGGAGAGCTTGGCCACGCCGGGCTGGTGGATGTAGAGGGTGGACATGGTGTCCGAGGGGAACGCGGCCCGGTCGATCAGCAGCACCCTGTGACCGCGCCGGGCCAGCAGCAGTGCGGTGGCGGCGCCCGCGACCCGGGCACCCACCACCACGGCGTCCCAACCGCCGGTCACCGCTCGGCCACCTGCTCGTCGGCGGCGAGCTTCTGCGCGACGAGCTCCTCCAGCGTCCTCGCCGTCGCCCGTACGGTCGGCTCCGAGTAGAGCGTGACCAGCGGGAACTCGACGCCGAGGCGCTGGCGCACCCGCGCGGTGAACCGGGTGGCGACCAGGGAGTGCCCGCCCAGCACGAAGAAGCCGTCCTCGGCGCCGATCCGCTCGACACCGAGCAGTTCCCGCCACACCCCCGCGACGAACTGCTCGGACGGCGTCCGCGGCGCCTCGCCCCCGGAGGCCTGCGAGCCGGCCGGCGGCTCGGGCACCTTCAGCGCCCGCCGGTCGACCTTGCCGTTGGCGTTGAGCGGGAAGGAGTCCTCGACCACCAGCTGGACCGGGATCATGTAGTGCGGCAGCCACTCCTTGGCGTGCTCCCGGACGGCGTCGAAGCCCGGCGGGTCGGCCGGGTCGACGGCGGTGACGAACGCCACCAGCCGCTGCACCGGGCCCTCCTCGGCGATCACCACCACCGCGTCCTTCACCTGCGGATGGCCGAGCAACACGGTCTCGATCTCGCCGAGTTCGACCCGCATGCCGCGGATCTTCACCTGGTGGTCGCTGCGCCCGACGAAGCGGAAGCCGCCGTCGGGGTGCAGGAAGCCCTGGTCGCCGGTGCGGTAGAGCCGCTCGCCGGGGCGGAACGGGTCGGGCAGGAAGGCGCCGGCCGTACGGGCCGGGTCGTTGAGGTAGCCGCGGGCCAGTCCCAGGCCTCCGATGTAGAGGTCGCCGACCACGCCGACCGGCACCGGCCGCAGCTCGCGGTCCAGCACGTGCACGGTGTTGTTGTCGAACGGACGGCCCAGGCTCACCGGTCCGGCGGCCGTCTCGTCGGCCGCGCCGCAGGTGTGGCAGGTCGAGTCGATCGACACCTCGGTGGCACCCCAGGTGTTGTGCAGCGCGCCCGGCATCAGCCGGTGGAAGCGCTCGACCGTCGCCGAGGTGAGCGCCTCGCCGCTGGAGGTGGTGTTGCGCAGCCGGGGCGGCACCCGCTCGGGCGCCTGCTCCACCAGGTCGAGCACCGCGCTCAGCATGCTCGGGACGACCTGGAGGTAGACCGACTCGTAGCGGGTGGCGGCCTCCAGCACCGCCAACGGGTCCCGGTGGCGGCCGGGTTCGAGCACGGCCACCCGGCCGCCGACCGACAGCGGCCAGAAGATCTCCAGGGCGGAGTCGTCGAAGGTCAGGGTGGTCTTGTGCAGGACGGTCTCGCCCCTGGCCAGGCGGTGCCGGCGCTGCATCCAGACCATCCGGTTCACCCAGCCGCGGTGGCGGCTCGCCACGCCCTTGGGCATGCCGGTGGAGCCGGAGGTGTAGTAGACGGAGACCAGGTTCTCGGGGTGCGGGCGGTGCACCGTGCCTTCGGGCGGGAAGGCCGCGGCCAGGGCCGCCGGGTCCGGGGCTGCTGGGTCCAGGGCCGCCGGGTCCAGGGGCTCGGCGCCGACCGAGGCCGCGTCGATCTCCTCCCCCAGCGCCCGGTCCACCAGCAACACCGGCGCGGCCGCGTCGGCCAGGATCTGCCGGATCCGGGCCGGCGGGCTGGCCGGGTCCAGCGGCAGGTAGGCGCCCCCGGCCTTGAGGATGCCGAGCAGCCCCACCACCAGCTCCACCGAGCGCTCCAGGCAGATGCCCACCGCCCGCTCGGGGCCGATGCCGCACGCCCTCAGCCGCCGGGCCAACGCCTCGGCTCGGGCGTCGAGTTCGCGGTAGCTGAGTTGCGCGGATTCCGAGACCACGGCGACGTCGTCCGGGGTGCGCTCGACCTGCGCCTCGAACAGCTCGTGCAGGCAGGCGTCCGCCGGAAACTCCGCCGCGGTTGCGTTCACCTCGCGGTCGAACCGAATTTCCTCGGCGGAACGCAGTTCGAGCCGGTCCAGCGGCGACTGCGGATCGGCCAACGCCCCCTCCAGCAGGGCGCGGTAATTCGCGCCGAGCCGGGCGATCGTCGTCTCGTCGAACAGGTCGCTGTCATAGGCGATGATTCCGGCCACGGAACCGTCCTCGGCTCGTGCGAGGTCGAACTCCAGGTCCGTCTGGACGAATCCGGTCGGCACGTTCCAGCGGCTCGTCCGCAGACCCTCCAGTGGAAGGACCGGCGCGCACTGCTGGTGGTATCCGAATACCGCCTGCACCAGCGGAGAGTACCCGAGCGAGCCTTGACTGCCCGTCACCTTGACGATTTCGTCGAAAGGCACCGCCTGGTTGCGGAATCCGCCGATGAACGTCGCCCGACAGCGCTGGAGATACTCCGAGAAGCTCTCGCCGCGCCGGCTCCGGCTGCGCAGCGGGAGGATGTTGACGAAGAACCCGACGGTCCGGTCGAGGGCCTCGTCGTCCCGGTTGGACACCGGTGCGCCGACCACCACGTCCCGCTCGCCGGTGTAGGTGTGCATCAGCAGGGTGAAGGCGGCCAGCAGCACCACGTAGTCCGTGGTCCGGTGGCGGGCCGCGGCCTGCCGCACCCGCTCGGCCAGTCCGGCGTCCAGCGCGAAGTCCAGCAGTTCCCCGTGGAAGCGCTGCCGGGCCGGCCGGGGGCGGTCCAGCGGAAGTCGCAGCAGGTCGGGAGCTCCGGACAGGTGCTCCGACCAGTAGGCGAGTTGACGCTCCGCCAGGCCGTCGGCCAGCCGCTCGGCCAGCGCGGCGCCGTACTCGGCGTACCCGTGGCCGGGCTCCTCGGCGGCGGGCGGGCGCCCGGCCAGCGCGTCCGCGTAGCCCCGGCCGATCTCCTCGGCGATCACCGCGTTGGACCAGCCGTCGGTGACGATGTGGTGGAGGTTCAGCAGCAGCGTCCACTCCTCGTCCGCCGACCGGAACAGCCGGAAGTCGAAGACCCCGGGGCGCTCCAGGTCGAACGGCGCGGCGGCGGCCTCGCGCACCCGAGCCCGGAGGGAATCGGGATCCCCCCTCAGGTCGTGCACGGGAAGGCTGAACTCCAGGCGCTCGGCCACCACTTGTACGGGCTGGTCGTCCACCACGGAAAAACCCGTCCGCAGTGCGGCATGACGGGATATCAGTGCACGGATTGACTGTTCCAGCGCCGGGACATCGAGTTCGCCCCGGATCTCGTGCGCCACGGGCCCGTTGTAGAGCGGGAGCCGCGGATGCAGGCTGTGCAGCAGCCACAGCCTGCGCTGCTGCGGCGAGATGGGAACGACACGGTCGGGCATGGGTTGATCCCCCGCTCTCATCGCTGCAAGATGCGGCGAGACTACCCTACTCGATGCGATCATGACAGAGGTCAAATCCCTTACGGGCACGGCAAGATCTCACCCCTTGCCGAGCCAATTCCCGCCTGTATGCTGACGTTCCTGGGGGACGCCGATCCGTGTCTCCACACCCAGGAGGAAAGGGCGTCTACGAGCCGTGGACAGCGAGTTCCCCGCCCAATCGGACGCCGCGGACGAGGATCCGTTCCCGGCGTCGAAGGTCCAGGAGCAACTCTTCCTCGCGCAGCAGACCGTCGGTGACGCACCGACCTTTCACATCCCGTGCTTCTGGGAAGTCCGGGGAACGGTCGACATCCCGGCGCTGCGCAATGCGTTCGACGCCGTGCTCACCCGGCACGAGGCGCTGCGCACCACTTTCCGCATTCACGAGCGGGGACTCCTCCAGGTCGTCCATCCGGAACCGCGCTGGGAATGGCGCCTCGCCACCTGCCGGGACGCCGAGGAACGCGAACAGCGAATGGCGCGCCACGCCCGCGCCCCCTTCGACCTCGAGAACGGGCCACTGGTACGGGCCGGACTGCTGCACTGCGCCGACGGCAGCCACGTGGTCATGTTCTGCGCCCACCACACGGTCTTCGACGGCTGGTCGGCGAAGCTGGTCCTCGACGAACTTGCCGCCCACTACCGGGCGTTCACCACCGGGATGGAACCCGGCCTGCCCGAGGTGGACTACCAGTACGGCGACTACTCGCTCTGGCACGACGAGTGGCTGGCGAGCCCGGCCGGTGAACGGGCCCGGCACGAGTGGGCCGAACTGCTCGCCGGCGACCTGCCGGTGCTGGAGCTGGCCGGGGACCTCCCGCCGCCCGACCCGGACTCCACCGCCGCCCCCGGCGGCACCGCGGACGTCCCGCTGCCGGCCGCGGCCGTCGAACAGCTCGCCGCACTGGCGACCGGGTTACGCACCACCCTGTTCACCGTCCTGCTGGCGGCGTACGACCTGCTGCTCGCCGACCGCACCGGGCTGCGCGACCTCGTGGTCGGCACCCCTGCCGCCAACCGCGGCCGGACCGAGTTCCAGTCGACGGTCGGCTGCTTCGTCAACATGGTCGCGGTCCGCACCGACCTCGGCGGGCCGCGGACCTTCCGGGAGCTGGTCGAGCGGGTGCGTGCCGCCGTCCTGCGGGCCCAGGACCTCCAGGCCGTACCCTTCGAGACGGTGGTGAAGGAGGTCCGGCCGCCCCGGCACCGGGGGCACCCGCCGGTCTTCCAGGTCGCCTTCACCGTCGGCGAGGACTTCTTCCAGCCGGTGCGGGCCGGGGAGTTGGAGTTCCGCCCGGTCGAGGTCCCGTCGGTCACCGCCAAGTACCAGCTGTCCCTGCAGGTCAACCGGACCGCGGACGGACCGGTCGCCGAGTTCGAGTACCGCGCCGACCGGTTCACCCCCGAGTGGATCGCCGACTTCGCCGCGAGCTACGCCCGGGTGCTGGAACTTGCCGCCGAACGCCCGGACCGGCCGCTGACCGATTTCCTCGGCTCCGCCGCGCCGCCGCGGGCCACCGCCCGTACGGCCGTGGCCTCCGAACCCGAACGCCCCCAGCCGCCCACCGCCGCCGAGGACTCCGCGCCGCGTGACGAGACCGAGCGGGTGCTCACCGAGGTGTGGGCCGAGGTGCTGGGTCGCCCCGCCGTCGGCATCGACGACAACTTCTTCGAGCTCGGCGGCGACTCCATCAGCAGCGTGCAGATCGTCGCCCGGGCCGGCGCCCGCGGCCTCGGCTTCCGGGTCCGCGACCTGCTGCGCAACCAGACCGTCCGCGAGCTCGCCCCGCTGGTGCGCACCGCGGGGCCCGCGGCGGGCCCCGCGGCCCCCGGGCCCTTCGAGCTGGTCCACCCCGAGGACCGGCCGCGGCTGCCCGCCGACGCCGTCGCCGCCTACCCGCTGACCGCCCTGCAGGCCGGCATGCTCTACCGCAGTGGCCAGCAGGCACACACCGCGATGTACCACGACGTGCTGCTGACCCGGCTACGGGTCGAGTTCTCGGCCCAGGCCTGGCGCACCGCCGTCGCCCGGCTGCTGGAGCGCCACGAGCTGTTGCGCACCTCCTTCGCCCCCGGCGGCTTCCGCGAACCCCTCCAGGTCGTCCACCGGCGGATCGCCGAGCCGCCGGTGAGCTTCGAGGACCTGCGCGGCCTGCCGGAGCAGGAGCAGCGGGCCCTGATCGACCAGCGCACCGACTGGGAGGGCCGCCACCTGTTCGACTGGGAGCGGCCCCCGATGATCCGCTACCACCTCGCCCGGCTCGCCGAGGACGAGGTCCAGCTGTGGACGGTGGTCCACCACGCGGTGATCGACGGCTGGAGCGAGCGGATCCTGTTCGGCGAGCTGCTCTCGCTCTACCTCACCGCCCTCGGGCGCGGCGGCCCGGCCGCCCTGCCGCCGGCGCCCGGTGCCCACTACCGCTCCTTCGTCGCCCTGGAGCGCGCGGCCGTGCGGGACGCGGAGCAGCTCGCCTTCTGGCAGGCACAGCTCGACGGCGTCGCGCTCGGATCCGTACCGGCGGCCCCGGGCACGGGGGTGCCGGACATGGCCGTGGTGCCGCGCGAACTGCCGGCCGAACTCTCCGCCGGGCTGGTCGCCTTGGCGGCCCGGCTGCGGGTCCCGGTGCGGATCGTGCTGCTCACCGTGCACCTGCGGGTGATCGCGCTGCTGACCGGCTCCGAGGACGTGGTCTCGGGTGCCGTGTACAACGGCCGGATCGCCGAGCCGGACGGGGACCGGGTGGTCGGCCTGTTCCTGAACACCCTGCCGGTGCGCTGCCGCCTGGCGGTCGGCAGCTGGTCCGAGCTGATCCGGCAGGTCGCCGCGACGGACCTCGCCGTCCAGCCGCACCGGCGCTTCCCGATGGCCGAACTGCGCGGCCGGGTGGCCGGCGCGGCCGCCTTCGAGACCTTCTTCAACTACACCCACTTCCGCAACGAGTCGGCCGTCCCCACCGGCGACCTGGAGGTCCTGGGGGAGCGCAGCCGGACCCCCACCGACTTCCTGCTGGGCTCGGAGTTCTCCCGCGACACCGGGACCGACCTGATCGGGCTCGCCCTGCGCTACGACGCCGACCGGATCGCCGCCGACGACGCCGACCGCTACTTCGGCTACCACGTGGCCGTGATCCGGGCCCTGCTGGCCGATCCGGCCGCCGCACCCACCGCCGTCCCGCTGCTGGACCGGGCGGAGCTGGCCGAGCTGCGGGAGTGGAACCGGACGGAACGGGAGTACCCCGGCCCGCGGCTGCTGCACCGGGCGGTCGAACGGCAGGCCGCGACCACCCCGCAGGCGCCCGCCGTGCTGTTCCGCGACCGCGTCCTGAGCTACGCCGAACTGGACGGCCGGGCCAACGCCCTGGCGCACCGGCTGGTCGCGCTCGGCGTACGGCCCGGCGAGCACGTGGGGATCGTCCAGCACCGCTCGGCGGAGCTGGTGGTCTCGCTGCTGGCCGTGCTCAAGGCCGGTGGCGCGTACGTCCCGCTGGATCCGGCGGACCCGGCGGAGCGCACGGCCCGGCTGCTCAGCGACGCCGACTGCCGGGTGGTGCTGACCGCCGCCGGAACGGAGGGAATCCAACTACCCGGCGTGCGGGTCGAGTTCGTGCCCGACGATCCGGCGTGCGGCGAGCGGGCCCCGGACGTCGGGACCGGCCCGGGCGACCCGGCTTACGTCATCCACACCTCCGGCTCCACCGGCCGCCCCAAGGCCGTGGTGGTGTCCCACCGGGCGATCGCCAACCGGCTGGACTGGATGCAGGAGGAGTTCCGGCTGACCGCCGAAGACCGGGTGCTGCAGAAGACCCCGTACACCTTCGACGTGTCGGTGTGGGAGTTCTTCTGGCCGCTGCGCGAGGGCGCCCGGCTGGTCGTCGCCGAGCCCGGCGGCCACTGGGACCCGGGCTACCTGGAACAGGTGCTGTCCCGGCAGTCGATCACCGTGGCGCACTTCGTCCCCTCGATGCTGCGGGCCTTCCTGGACGCCGCCGACGTCTCCGCCGCCACCGCGCTGCGGCAGGTGGTGTGCAGCGGCGAGGCGCTGCCGGCCGACCTCCGGCGGGACTTCCTGGACCGCTCCAAGGCCGCCCTGGCGAACCTGTACGGCCCCACCGAGGCCGCCGTGGACGTCACCTGCTGGCACTGTTCACGCGACGAGGCGGACACCGTGCCGATCGGCCGTCCGATCGCCAACACCCGGATCCACCTGCTGGACCCGTCCGGCCACCCCGTCCCGGTCGGCACCGCCGGCGAGCTGTTCATCGGCGGCGTCTGCCTGGCCGACGGCTACCACGGCCGCCCGGATCTGACCGCCGAGCGCTTCCGCGAGCACACCCTGCCGGACGGCAGCACCGAGCTCCTCTACCGCACCGGGGACCTCGCCCGGCGCCGCCCGGACGGCGCGATCGAGTACCTGGGCCGGACCGACGCCCAGGTGAAGATCCGCGGCATGCGGGTCGAACCGGGCGAGATCGAGGCCGCGCTGTCGGCGCACCCGGACTGCGGCTCGGCCGCCGTGACCTTCGACGGCGAGCGGCTGGTCGGGTACTTCACCGTCCGGCCGGGCGGCGCGCTGCCGGTCGCGCAGCTGCGCCGGCACGCCGAGGGACTGCTCCCCCGGCACATGGTGCCCGCCGCCTGGCAGCCGCTGCCCGAGCTGCCGCTGACCGGCAGCGGCAAGGTCGACCGCAAGCGGCTCCCCTCCCCCGCGGACACCGGGAGGCCCACCGCACCCACCCGGCCGCTGACCGGGGCCGAGCGCCTGGTCGCCGCCGCCTGGACGGACGTGCTGGACACCGCGGACTTCGGCGTCGACGAGGGCTTCTTCCAGGTCGGCGGGCACTCGCTGGCCGCCGTCCGGCTGATCGGGCGGCTGCGCCGGGACTTCGAGCGCCGGCTGAGCGTCGCCGAGCTGTTCGCCCACGACACGGTCGAGCGCCTCGCCGCCCTGCTGGAGGCGCCCTCACCGGACGCCCCGGGCGGCTGGGACGTGCTGGCCCTGCGCCCCTCCGGCGCGGCGCCGCTGTGGCTGTTCCCGCCGGTCGGCGGCAGCGCCCTGGGCTACCTGGCCCTGACCGCCGCGCTCGACCCGCGGCTGGCCGTGTACGGGCTGGACTGCGCCGAGCCGGTCGGCGCCACCGTCGAGGAGATGGCCGCGGCCGCCGCGGCCCGGATCGGGCGGGACCATCCGGCCGGACCGGTCCACCTGGCCGGCTGGTCCTTCGGCGCGGTGCTGGCCTTCGAGACCGCGGGCCTGCTGACGGAGGCCGGTCGGGAGGTCACCCTCGCCATGGTCGACGCCGCCTTCCCCGACCCCGGGCAGCTCGCCGGACTGGACGACGCCCGCACCACCGAGGCACTCCTGCGGGACGCCCTGGCACTCACCGGCGCCCCGCCCGCCGAGTCCGGCAGCGAGGCCTGGACGGCGCGCCACCGCGTCTTCGCCGCCCATCTGCGCGCCCACCACGCCTACCGGCCGCGCCGCCACCCCGGCGACGCGGTCTACCTGGAGAGCCGGGACGGCCGGGAGCTGGGCAGTGCCGAGGCCTGGCGGGCGGTGGTGTCCGGCGACTTCCGGGTCCACCGCTTCGACACCGACCACTACGGCCTGGTCCGGCAGCCGCACGTCCGGGCCGTCGGCGGCGCCCTCGGCGCCGCCGCGCTCGGCGACTGACCCGGCCGCCGCGGCCCCGGACCCCGACCACCCCCACCGTCCGACCGCCCCATCACCGACCATCCCGACACCGACCATCCCGACACCGCAACGGCGGGAACAAGGAGTTCACGGCGCCATGCAGACCGACGCGGGCAAATGGCTGTTCCGCCAACCATCCGAGGACGCCCCGGCACGGATATTCCTCTTCCCGTACTCGGGCACGGGCGCGTCGATGTACCGCGCCTGGCCCGAGCGGATCGGCGAGGTCGAGGTGTGCCTGGTGCAGCTGCCCGCACGGGAGAACCGCCTGCGCGAGCCGCACCCGGTCACGTACCAGAACCTGGCCGCGGCCGCCGCGGCGGCCCTGGCTCCGCTGGTGGACCGGCCGACCGGCATCTTCGGCCACTGCGGCGGCGCCCTCTCCGCCTTCGCCACCGCGCTGGAACTGGAGCGGACGCACGGCAAGGAGCTGACCGCGCTCTTCATGTCCTCCCAGCTCGCCCCCGACGAGGAGCCGTTCGGCCGCTGGCTGTGGCTCGGGCGGGACGAGCTCGCGGTCGAGCTGAACATCCTCGCCGAGGCGGCCGGGACCAGGATGGACCCGGATTTCCTCGACGTCGCGCTGGACGTGCTGGAGGAGGACCTCGCGGCCCAGCGCCGCTACCGGCTCGACGCCCCCGAACCGCTGGCCTGCGCCGTGCACACGGTCGGCTGGAAGCACGACGTGGAGATCCGCCCCGAGCAGCTGGGCGGCTGGACGCGGTACGTCCCGCCGGGCCGCCACCACGAGCACCTGCTGGACGGCGGGCACCACGCCTTCCTCGCCGCCCCGCAGCCGCTGCTCGACCTGATGGGCCGCGCCATGGCCCAGGCGGGAGCGGCGTCGTGAAGCTCACCGGACTGTGGGACCACGCGGACTTCCGCAGACTCTGGGCCGGCCAGACCCTCTCCATGCTGGGCACCAACATGGTCGCGGTGGCCGTCCCGCTGATCGCCTCGGTCAGCCTGGGCGCCTCGGTGTTCCAGATGGGCCTGCTGCTCGCCACCGAGTTCCTGCCCTACCTCCTGATCAGCCTGTTCGTCGGGGTCTGGCTGGACCGGCGGCCGAAGAAGATGATCATCGTGGCGGCGGACGCCGTGCGCTCGCTGATCCTGCTCTCCGTCCCGCTGCTGTCCTGGGCGCACCTGCTGAGCGTCCCGCTCCTGCTGGCCGTGGTGTTCGGCACCGGCGCCTGCAGCACGGTCTCCGACATCGGCAACGCCTCGATCCTGCCCGCCCTGGTCGAGCGCGAGGACCTGGTCGAGGGCAACAGCAAGCTGGAGATGAGCAGTTCGGTCTCCAACATCGGCGGCCGGACCTTCGGCGGCCTGCTGGTGCAGCTGCTCACCGGGCCCGTCGTCATCATGGTCAACGTCTTCGCCTTCGGGCTGGCGGCCGCCTGCACCCTGCGCATCCGCAAGCGCGAGCCGGTGCCGGAGAAGCCCGCCACCGGCGACCCGTCCTCGATGTGGAAGGAGATCGGCGAGGGCCTGGGCTTCATCTTCGGCGACGCGACGCTGCGCACCCTGGTGCTGGTCACCTTCCTGGTGAACTTCTCCGCCATCGCGATCGACCCGGTTTTCCTGGTCTTCATCACCCGCACCCTGGACCTGCCCGGCATCCTGGTCGGCGCGCTGCTGGCCGGGACCGGCGTCGGCTCGCTGATGGGCGCCCTGATCGCGGCCCGGCTGGGCAAGGCGCTGCCCTTCGGCCGGATGGTGATCTGGACCACCGTGGCGATGACCGCCGTCGAACTCGTCATCCCCGCCGCGACGGTGATGCCCAAGGGGGTCGCCTTCGCGATGCTGATGTTCGTCCAGGTCGCCTACGCCGTGCTGGTGATCGCCAGCGCCGTCAACATCCGCAGCTACCGGTCCGCGATCACCCCCGACGACATGCAGGGCCGGATGAACGCCTCCACCCGGATGATCGTGATGGCCGGCACCCCGTTCGGTGCCATGGTCGGCGGCGCACTCGGCTCCTGGCTGGGCACCCAGCTGGCGATCGTGGTCTGCGCCGGCGGCATCGGGCTGGCCGCGCTGCTGCTCGCCCTCTCCCCGGTGCGGACGGTGACCGGCATCCCCACCGAAGTCCCCGAGCCCGCCACCGTCTGACGTCGAATCAGGAAAATCCCCCCACGACCCGGAAGGCCAGGAACGCTCGTGAACGACACCGATGCGGTCGGCCGCGCCACACTGGACGCCGTCTTCGCCCGCGCCCTGGCGGAGGAGGCCACCGCCTCGACCAGCGCCGCCCCCGCGTCCGCCGCCGTACCGGCCGCCCGCTCGGGCGACGGGCGGGCGCCCGCGTCCCTGGCGCAGAAGCGGCTCTGGTTCCTGGAGCAGCTGAACGGCCCCAACAGCACCTACAACGTCCCGTTCCGGCTCCGGCTGGCGGGCGAGCTCGACACCGAGGCCCTGCGGCTCGCCGTCGGCGACCTGGTGGCCCGGCACGAGGGTCTGCGCACCACCTTCGCCGGGGACGAGGACGAGGTCTTCCAACTGCTGCTCGACCCCGAGGAACTGCCCTGGGAGCAGGTGGACCTGACCGACCTCGGCGAGGCCGCGGTGACCCGGCTGATCGAGGAGGAGAGCCGGATCCCGTTCCCGCTGGCCGGGCGTCCGCTGTTCCGGACGAAGCTGGTCCGGGCGGGCGCATCGGTGCACCACCTCGCCGTCACCATGCACCACGCGATCACCGACGGCTGGTCGGAGGGCCTGTTCTTCCGGGAGCTGGGTGTCTGCTACACCGCCCGGGTCGGCGGCGCGCCCACCGGCCTGGCCCCGCTCACGATGCGCTACGCCGACTACTCGGCCTGGGAGGCCGAGCCCGCCACGGTGGAGCTCTACCGCGGCCAGCTCGCCTTCTGGCGCGAGCAGTTGGCCCGGCTGCCGCAGGAGGCCGGGATCCCGTCCGACCTGCCGCGGCCGGTCCTGCTCAGCGGCGAGGGCGCCAGCGTCACCGTGCCCGTCCCGGCGGATCTCCAACGGCGGCTGGCCGCCTGGGGCGCGGGGCACGAGGCCTCGCTGTTCGCCACCGCCGTCACGGTGCTTGCCGCCCTGCTGCACCGGTACAACGGGGAGGAGCGGGTGGTCGTCGGCGTGCCGGTGGCCAACCGGCCGCGCGCCGAGTGGGAGCCGGTCATCGGCTACTTCGCCAACACCCTGGCCGTGCCCGTCGACCTGGCCGGCGACCCGACCCTGCGCCAACTCCTCGGCCAGGTCAGGACGGTGGCGGCGGAGGCGCTGTCGCACCAGAACGTGCCGTTCGACCGGGTGGTGGAGGCGCTGGGCGTGGTCCGGGACCCGTCCCGCAACCCGGTGTTCCAGGTGATGTGCAGCGTCAACCAGGTGGTTCCCCCGCCGGAGCTGCCCGGGCTGGCGGTCGAGATCGTGGAGATGCGCAACGACTCCGCCAAGTTCGACCTGGAGCTCGCGGTCAGCTACACGGCGGACGAGGTCGGCTTCACCTTCGACTACGCCACCGACCTGTTCGAGCGGGCGACCGTCGAGCGGCTCGCCGCCGACTACCTGGCCCTGCTGGAGGCCTTCCTGGCCGAGGGCGCGGCGGGCGTCGGCGGCGAGGGCGTGGCGGGCGTCGGCCGCGTCCCGCTGGGCGAGCACGGCCCGGCCGAGGTGGACGGCGCCGAGGCGGAGGTCCGCGACCGGTACGGCAACCGGGCGCCCACCGGGGTGTACGGCGAACTCCTGCTGGCGGGCGCGCCGAGCGGCCGCCGGGCCCGGGTGCTGGCCGACGGCACCGTCGAGTACGCCGCCGACCCGCAGGCGCCGCTGCCCCGCCCCGCCGCGGGAGCCACCGACGGCGCTGACGGCACTGACGGCACTGACGGCTCCGGAAGCTCCGACGCTCCCTCGACCGGGACCGAACGGGCCCTCGCGGCGATCTGGTCCCGGCTGCTGGGCACCGAGACGGTCAGCCGTCACACCGACTTCCTGCGCGACGGCGGGGACTCGCTGCTCGCCACCCGGCTGGTCGCCCGGATCCGGCGGCAGTGGTCGGTCAAGCTCTCCGTCCGCCACATCCTCAAGACCCCGGTGCTCGCCGACCTGGCCAAACTGCTCGACGAGGCCGCCGCGACCCCCGCCGAGGCGCCCGCCCGCAGCGCGATCCCGGCCGCCTCCGGCCCCCGGCCCGAGGCGCTGCCGCTGTCCATGGCCCAGCGCGGGATCTGGATCGTCAACCGGCTGGGGCAGCAACAGGCTTTCTACCACATGCCGTTGGCGGTGCGGATTGACGGCGAGCTGGACCTCGCCGCGCTCACCGCGGCCGCGGCCGACCTCGGCCGGCGGCACGAGATCCTGCGCACCGTCTTCCCCGCCGACACCGGCGTGCCGCGCCAGTCGGTACAGCCGCCCGAGGCCGTCACCCGGGTGGTCCGCGCGAGCGCCATCCACCCCAACGGCCTCCAGCAGGCGCTGCGGGACGCGCTGGAGACCCACTTCGACCTGACCGTCGAAGTCCCGCTGCGGCTGCACGTGTTCAGCACTGGCCCGCGCTCGCACGTCCTGCTGGTCGACGTCCACCACATCGCCTGCGACGGCCTCTCGCTGGCCCCGCTCTGCCGCGACCTGGCCACCGCCTACGCCGCCCGGTCCGCCGGGCAGGCCCCGAACTGGCACGAACTGCCAATCCAGTACGCCGACTTCGCACTCTGGCAGGCACAGCAGCTGGGCCGCCCCGAGGACCCGGCCAGCCCGTTCGGGCGCAGCCTGGAGTTCTGGGCCAGGACGCTGGCCGGGCTGCCCGAGGAGCTCGCCCTGCCGGGGGCCCGGCCGCGCCCCGCGACGCCGACCTTCCGCGGCCTGCCCACCCGGGTGGAGGCCGGCCCCGAGCTGTACCGGCGGATCACCGCCGCGGCCCACGAGCACGGCGCCAGCGTCTTCATCCTGCTGCAGGCCGCGATCGCCGCGATGCTCACCCGCCTCGGCGCCGGCACCGACATCCCGCTGGGCACCCCCACCGCGGGCCGCTCCGACCAGGCGCTGGACGAGCTGATCGGCTGCTTCATCAACACCGCCGTGCTGCGCGCCGACACCTCCGGCGACCCGAGCTTCCGCACCCTGATCGCCCGGGTGCGGGAGACCAACCTCGCCGCGCACGACCACATGGAGCTGCCCTTCGACGAGATCGTCACCGCCCTCAACCCGCCCCGCCGGCACGGCCGCAACCCGCTGTTCCAGGTGATGGCGAGCCTCAACGGCGAACCAGAGCCGGTGCCCGCGCTCGGCGGGCTGCCCACCGAGCCCTTCGACCTGGGCACCCCCGCGACGCCCTTCGACCTGACCTTCGAGCTGACCGAGGACCGCGCCCGCGCGACCATCAGCGGCGTCCTGACGGTCAGCGCCGACCTGTTCGACGAGGCGGCCGGGAAGGCGCTGGCGCAGCGGCTGCTGCTCGCGCTGGCCCTCGCGACCGAGCAGCCCGACCTGCCGATCTCCCACTGGGACCTGCTGCTCCCGGGAGAGCGCGAGGCCGTCCTCGGCGGCTGGAGCACCGGTGCGGCCGCGCCCGAACCGGTCACCCTCGCCGGGCAGTTCGAGCGGGCGGTGGCGGCGGCACCGGACGCGCCGGCCCTGGAGGCGGGCGACATCACCCTCAGCTACGCCGAACTGGACGAGCAGGCGAACCGGCTGGCCGCCGAACTGGTCGCCCGCGGGATCGGCCCGGAGCGCACGGTCGCGCTCGCCCTGCCGCGCGGCGGCGAGCTGGTGCTCGCCGTGCTGGCCGTCGCCAAGGCCGGCGGCGCGTTCCTGCCGCTGGACGTCCAGTTCCCGGTCGAGCGGCTGTCGTTCATCCTGTCCGACGCGCGGCCCGCGCTGGTGCTGACCGACTCGGCCGGCGCCTCCGCCCTGCCCGTCGGCGCCCCGACGACACTGCTGCTGGACGACCCGGACCTGCTGGACGCGCTCGCGGAGCACTCCGGCGAGCGCCCGGCCACCGCGCCGGTCGACCCGGCGAACGCCGCCTACCTGCTGTACACCTCCGGCTCGACCGGACGGCCCAAGGGCGTCGTGGTCACCCACACCGGGCTGGCGCCGCTGTGCGAGCGGCTGCACGAGGTGGTCACGGCGGGCGGCGACGGGGAGCAGAGCACGACCGGCGGCGAACAGCCCCGGGTGCTGCAGCAGGTGTCCCCCACCTTCGACATGTACGTCCTGGAACTCCTGCTGGCCTTCCGCTCCCGGGCGACCCTGGTGGTGGCCCCCGCGCACCCGGTGCTGGGCGAGGAGCTGGCCGTCCTGCTCGAACAGCGGCGGATCAGCCACGCCGTGCTGACCCCGACCGCGCTGGCCGCGCTGCCCGCCCGCGCGTTCCCGCGGCTGCGGACGGTGGTCAGCGGCGGCGAGGCGATGGGCGCCGACCTGGCGGCGCAGTGGGGGCGCGGACGGCGGCTGCACAACGCCTACGGGCCGACCGAGACGACCGTGCTCGGCACCCTGTCCGGCCCGCTGGACGGCACGGTGAGCCCGCCGCTCGGCAGGCCGGTCACCGGCTCCCGGCTGTTCGTCCTGGACGAGGGCCTGCGGCCCGTCCCGCCGGGCGTCCCCGGCGAGCTGTACCTCGCCGGCGCCAGCCTGGCCCGCGGCTACCTGGGGCGCCCCGACCTGACCGCGGACCGCTTCCTGCCCTGCCCGTACGGCGCGCCGGGTGAGCGGATGTACCGTACCGGCGACCTGGCCCGGTGGACGGCCGACGGCGAGCTGCAGTACCTGGGCCGGGGCGACGACCAGGTGAAGATCCACGGGGTGCGGATCGAGCTCGGCGAGGTCGAGGCCGTTCTCGGTGCGCACCGCAAGGTCGCCAACTCGGCGGTGGTCGTGGACGGTTCGGCGGAGGCCGGGCCGCGCCTGGTCGCCTTCGTCACGCCGGTGGACCCGGCCGATCCGGCCGCCCGGCCGACCCCGGCCGAGCTGCGGGCGCACTGCGTCCGCTCCCTGCCCCGGGCCATGACGCCCGCTCGGTTCGTGGTGCTCGGCGCGATGCCGACGCTGCCGTCCGGCAAGACCGACCGCAAGGCGCTGCGGATCCCCCCGGAGGAAGGCGCCGAGGGCTTCCGCACCCCGCCGGGCACCGCCACCGAACGGGCGCTGACCGGGATCTGGCAGCGGCTGTTCGGGACCGGGCGGATCGGGATCGACGACGACTTCTTCGCCCTCGGCGGCCACTCGCTGGCGGCGGTCCGGATGCTCGCCGAGATCCACCAGGGCCTGGGCGTCGAACTGCCGCTGAGCGCCTGCTTCGAGCACCCGACTGTCGCGGCGCTGGCGGCCCTGATCGACCGGACGCCCCGCTCGGACGCGACGGAGCCGGTCGTGGTGCGCCGACGCCGCCCCGCGCCGGAAGCCTGAAGACGGCGGGGGGCCTGAAGGCGGCGGCCGGAACGCGAAGGGGAGCGCCGGCGGCCGGCCGGCGCTCCCCGTGCCGTACGCGGCTACTGCTGCTCGGGCCGCTGCTGCTCGGGCTCGACCACGACCGCGAGTTCGGCCAGCGCGGCGTCCAGGGCGGCGCCCACCTGCTCGGGGCCGTCCCCGACCGCGATCACGTGGCCCAGCCGGTCGTACGCCTCCCGGACCGGCCGCACCGAACGGCCCATGGCCGCCGTCACGGTGACCCGGTCCACCCCGGCGACCGCGCCCGCCCGCTCGACACCCTCGACCGCGGCCAGCCGGCCCGGCTCGGCGGCGATCAGGAAGCGGATCCCGGCGGAGCGCTCCCGCTCCGGGGTCAGGTTCAGCGGCAGCCCGGCGGCGGCGCGGATCTGCTGCTCCAGCAGGTCGATGCCGGTCGCGGGCCGGATCAGCTCCGGGATCATGCCGCCGGCCAGCCGGGCGTTGATCTCGATGACGGCCGGCCCGTCCGCGGTCAGCCGCAGTTCGACGTGCGCCGGGCCCCGGTTCAGCCCGACCGCCTCCAGGCTGCGCCGGGCGGTGTCGGCCATCGCCGCGGCCGTCCCGTCGGGGAGCACCGCCGGGAACAGGTGCCCGGTCTCCACGAAGTACGGCAGCTCGCTGACGGTGCGCTGGGTGATGCCGACGCAGACCGCGTCGCCGTCCGCCCAGAACATCTCCGCGCTGAACTCCGGCCCGGTCAGGAACTCCTCCACCAGCACCGTCCCGGCGCTGGCCTGCCCGCGCACGTTGCGGGTGACCGCCAGCAGCTTGCGAGCCTGTTCGGTGGCGGTGACGACGTCCCCGCACCACAGCACCTCGTGCGAGCCGGACTCGTCGACCGGCTTGACCACGCAGGGCAGGCCCACCGCCGCGACGGCCGCCTCGACCTCGGCCGGGTCGCGGACCTCGGCGAACCGGGGCTGGCGCACCCCGTGCGCGAGCAGGGTGCGGCGGGTCGCCGACTTGTCCCGGCAGGCCGCCAGTGCCGACGCCGGGTTGGCCGCCACCCCCAGGCCCTCGGCCAGCGCGGCCGCCTGGACCAGGTAGTACTCGCTGGTCGTGGTCACCCCCGCCACCTCGCGGCCGCCGGCCGCCTCCTCGGCGGCCTTGCGCAGCGCCTGCGGGTCGTCGGTGTCGCAGACCACGACCCGGCAGCCGGTCTCCGCCAGCCCCTGGTAGCGGGCCGGGTCCACCACGAACAGCACCGGCTCCAGGCCGAGCCGTACCGCCGTGGTGAGCGCCAGCATGCCCGTGCCGGTGGTGTTGGACTCCACGAACAGCAGCAGCGGGCGCTCCCGGCGGGAGATCTCGGCGTACGACCAGCTGTGCACCAGCTCCCCGTAGCGGACCGGCGTCGGCTCGGTCGCCGTACCTTCGACGGCCTCGGCGTCGGCGGCGTACACGGTGTCGACGTACCGGTCACCGCGGTCCGGCATGATGCCGACCAGCCGGGTGCCGGGCGCGGCGTTCGCCGCGAGGTGGGTCAGCACCCGGTAGACCGAGCCGGAGGTGTTCCCGGCGAAGATCTTCTGCTCCCGGGCCAGCGCCCTGGTCGCGGCGAAGGCCTCGTCGTCGGAGAGCCAGTGCACCTCGTCGATCAGCCGGTAGTCGATGTTGTCCGGGTAGAGGCTGTTGCCGAGGCCGGACTGCCGGCGGGTCGGCACGTCGGGCTGGCCGAACAGCACGCTGCCGACCGCGTCGACGCCGACCACCTTCAGCTCGGGGAAACGTTCCAGCAGGGCCCGGGACGTCCCGCACAGCGAACCGCCGCTGCCGACCGAGCCCACCACCACGTCCACCGTGCCGAGGTCGGCGACCAGTTCCTCGGCCAGGCCCCGGTAGGCCGCCGGGTTCTGCGGGTTGGAGTACTGCTGCGGCCAGAAGGCGCCGGGCAGGCCGGTCATCAGCTCGGCCAGCAGGTCCAGCCGGGCCGACTGCCAGCCCTGCTCGCCCATCGCCGACACCACGTGCACCTCGCAGCCCAGAGTGCGCAGCTTGGCCAGGGTGATCGGATCGATCCTCGGATCGGTGACGATGTGCACCGGGTGGCCCAGATGGGTCCCCACCAGCGCCAGGCCGAGCGCCATCGTCCCCGAGGAGCTCTCCACGATCGGCGCGCCCGGCTTCAGCGCCCCGGAACGGCGGGCCTCGGTGACGACCTGCCGGGCCACCCGGTCCTTCATCGCGAAGTTGTTCGCCAGCTCCAGCTTCGCGTACACCTCGACGCCCTCCGGTGCGGGCACCCGTAACCGGACCAGTGGCGTGTGACCGATGGCCTCGACGATCGATTCATGCCGCATGAGCTGGCTCCATGTCCTGAAGGTTGAGGGCCCGGACCGTGGTGGTGGTGCCGGGCAGGGTCGAACAGGCCGCCACGGCGGCGGCCAGGCGGGGTCCGTGGTCGGCGTCGTTCTCGTCCAGCAGGAGGCCCAGCAGGGTGCCGCTGTGCGCGCACACCACCCCCTCCGCACCGATCCGTTCGGCGATCGCGAGCATCGCGTCGAGGTTGCGCTTGGGCGCCAGTCGCTGGTTCAGCACCGCGCTGCGGGTCGTCACCGCCCCCACCCGGGCGAGGTCGCCCGCCCGGACCGCCGCGGCGAGCTCGGCCAGCAGGTCCGCGTACTCGGCACAGTGCGCCGGGGAGAACACCTTCGGCACCCGGTTGAACGCCACCGTGTCGAGCAGCCCTCCCTCGTCCACCGCGACCACGGTCGCCGCCGGGAGGCCGCCGAGGCGTTCGCGCAGCCGCACCTCGCGGTGCTCGAAGGCCACCACGCCTGGGTGCATCACCCCGTCGGTCGGCTCGATCGGACGCAGCCAGCGCTCGACCGCGGCCGGGGAGGTGTCCAGGCCCACCGCGGCGCCGACCGCCCGTACGGTGGCGACCAGATCGGCCGAGGAGCTGGCCATCCCCTTGCCGACCGGCAGGTCGCCGTCGAGCAGCAGCACCCCGCCGGCCGGCCGGCCGCAGGAGGCGAGCATCGCCTCGGCCACCCGCCGGGTCTTGGTCTTGTGCGAGGGGAAGACCCGCAGCGGGCCGCCCGGGTCGAGGCGGAAGCGGGCCCGGGCCCAGCGGTCGACCGGCAGCGTCACCAGGAACTCCGGGCCGCCGGGCAGGGCGCCCTGGAGGAGTTCGCCGAAGGTGCCGAAGGCGCGGGCCGAGCCGGTCCGCAGGTCGATCCCGCGGCGGGGGGCGGCGAGGGAAGGACGGCAGGGGGGCTCGGGCTGGGGCGGGGTCACCGGCTGGGGCGGCGGGGTCAAGGCCGTTCCGCCGGGGTGTCCGCCTCCGCCGACAGCGCGAGCAGCGCCGCGACCCGGTCCGCCGCCGCCCGTACGGCGGCGTCCCGCTCCGCCCACCGTCCGGTCAACCGCTCGTGCTCGCCGAGGAGTTCGGCGAGGGTCGCGCGGACCTGGTCGGGGTGGGTCGAGCCGACCGAGGTCTTGGCGCGCAGCCCCGCCTCGACGCTCAGCGAGGCGGCCAACAGCGCCTCGGGACCGTCCAGTCGGTGTCCGGCCTCCTCCGCGATCGCCGACAGCAGCGCGGCGTCCCCGTCGGCCGGGGCCAGGCCCTTGTCCAGCGCGGCCTTGATGTAGCGGCCCGCGATGATCTGCGCGGTACGCCAGGGCACGCCCTCGTCCAGGGTCAGCCGGTTGGCGAGGGTGAAGCCGCCGAGGAACTCCTCCTCGCAGGCCGCGCGCATCCGGTCGCTGCGGAACTCCAGCCCGGCGACCACGGCGTGCGCGAGCCGCAGCGTCGAGCGCAGCGCCTCGGTCTGCACCCGCAGGTGCGCGCCCGCCTCCTTGGAGACCTCCACGGTGTTGGTGTACGGGGTGTTGCGCTGAGCCGCCGCCAGTTCGGCCGCGCTGCCCGCCACCAGCGCGCAGCGGCCGCGGATCCGCTCCAGCACGGGGAAGTTCTTCTTCTGCGGCATCGCGGCGGAGATCCCGGAGAGCTCGTCCGGGAGGTCCAGGAAGCCGTGGGCGCTGCCGCCCCAGGCCATCAGGTCGGTGGTGAAGCGGCTGAGCGCGACGGCGAAGTTCGCCGCCTCGGCCGCGATCGCCAGCGCCCAGCCGCGCGAGGCGACGGCCACCAGGGCGTGCGGCTGGGGCCGGGCGAAGCCGAGCAGTCCGGCCATCCGGGTGCGGTCCCAGGCGAGTTCCTGGCCGGCCATGCTGCCGGCGCCCAGCGGTGAGGCGTCGATCTCGTCGTACGCCGCCAGCAGCCGGCGCACCGCGGCCAGCGTCTCGCAGGACAGCGCGGCCAGGTAGAAGCCGGGGCTGACGACCTGGGCGGCCTGGGCGTGGGTGTAGCCGGGCATCGGCACCTCGACCGCGCCCGCCGCCAGCTCGCGGACCGCCGCGTCGAAGGCGAGCAGGTCGGCGGCCAGCGCCCGCACCTGCTCCCGGGCGGACATCAGTTGGGCGCACACCTGGAGGTCGTTGCGGCTGCGGTCCACGTGCCAGGCCGCGAACGGCTCGACCGGGCCGGCCGCCACGTGCCGCTCCAGGGCGAAGGAGATGTCCGACATGTTCTCCTGCGGGTTCGCCCGGACGGTCTCCGGGGACACCCCGTCCAGCCGGGCGGCGATCGCCGCGGTCCCCGCGTCGTCCACCAGCTCCATCCGCCGGTACTCCAGCAGCAGCACCTTCTCGATCGCCACGTAGTGCCGCAGCAGGTGCTCCGCCTCGTACGCGAACTGCGGTGCCAGCACCTCCTCGTGCCACACCTCGCTCGGTATGCCGACGATCCGACCGGTCACCGTCATGACGTGCTCCTCAGAAGAACCGATGGGGCGGCCCGGCCCCCGCGGGGGGCGTCCGGCCCGGACGGTCCGCGGCCGCCGGTGGGGGAACCGGAGGTCCGCTCGTCACGGGCCGGTCGGGGCGGCCGGGTTCCGGCGGCTCCGGGCAGCGGGGACAACAGCAGGGACAGCGGCGTGGCCGGCTCGGCGAGGGCGGCACCGAGCAGCGCCAGGTAGTCGTCGAGCAGGCCGCGGGCGGTGGCGGGGGCGAACAGCGCACTGTCGTACACCAACCGCGCGGCGCGGCCGGCGACTTCCAGCAACAGGTCGTCCTCGGCGAAGCCGCACGGGGGGCCGGGTTCCGGGCCCTCGCTGGTGGTGAAGGCAAGCTGACCGACCGGCGGGAGACCGGCCCGCCAGGGCCGGTGCGGGGCGTTCGCCCGGTCGTCGAACGGCACGCCGGACCGCCGGTACTGCTCCGGGACGTCGCCCGGCACACCGGACCGCCCCTGCTCCTCAGCGGCGTCGGCCAGGACGTCAAGCGACCCGTCGACCAGCTCGTCGGCCAACTGCGGGAACCGCATGTCCTGGTGTTCCCAGGCCGCCACCGCGGCCCCTCGCACCCGGTCGACCAGCTCGGCGAAGGCCGGGTCGCCGGAGGTGTCCAGGCGCAGCACCACCGTGCCGGCCAGGGCTCCGACCAGCGGCAGCGTCTCCGGCCGGTGCCGCCCGGAGACGGGTACGCCGATCCCGTGGTCGGTCCGGCCGGACCGGCCGTGCAGCAGCGCCGCGCAGGCGGCCAGCAGCACCACGGCGGGTGCCGCGTCGAGCCGGGCGGCGCCCTTCCGCAGCGCGGCGGGCAGGCCGGCCGGGAGTTCCGAGCGGACCTCGGCGCCCGCGAAAGCCCGGACGACCGGACGCGGCCGGTCCAGCGGGATGCCGTGGCCGGGCGGCAGGCCGGCCGGCTGCTCGCGCCGGAACTCGGCGGCCGGGCGGCCCTGCCTGCGGTCGGCGTAGCCGGCGAAGTCCGTCGGCAGCTCCGGCAGCACCGGGGGCCGGCCCTGCTCGGACGCCGCGCACAGCTCGACGAGTTCGGCGTTGAGCAGGAACAACGAGTCCGGGTCGCACACCAGTTGGTGGGCGACCAGCACCACCGCCCAGTCCGCCTCGCCGAGCCGGACCGCGACGGCCCGCCACAGCGGCGCCCGGTCCGGGTCGAAGGGCTGCGCCGCCGCCCGGTCGGCGATTTCGGCCAGCCGCTCGGGCCGCCTGCCGTCGTCCGGCGCACCGAGGTCGGTGAACTCCACCGGGAGGTCTATCCGCGGGTGCACCACCTGCCGCAGCTCGCCGTCCAGCACCCGCAGCGAGGTGCGCAGGGCGGTGTGCCGTTCGGCCAGTTCGCCGAGGGCGGCGCGCAGTCGGGCCCCGTCGATCGCGGCGCCGAGCCGGAAGGTGTCGGCCACGTGCTGGAGCAGCAGGCCCCGGGAGCGGCGGCCGGTCAGCCAGACCAGTTCCTGACCGTGGGCCGCGCGGGCGACGCGCTCCCCGCCCGCGCCGGGCACGGCCGACCCGGTGGTTCCGTCCGCCGTCACCGGAGTTCTCCCCGGACGGCCCTGGCCCTGACACGAGGGGGAACGGGTGCCTGGATCGGAGCCGCGACGCCACGGAGCGATCCTCGCAGGCGACCTTCCAGGTCTGCTCCGCGTGTGGCGTCCTGGACGGGCCGAAGCCCCTCGCCGTACGCGAGTGGACGTGCGAGGCATGCGGCGCACTCCATGACCGTGATCTCAACGCCTCTCGTAACATCCTGGCCGCCGGACGGGCGGACAGGCTAAACGCCTGCGGAGGGCCGGTGAGACCCGGTGTGGCGATCCACGCCAGGCACAGCCCGTTGGAACAGGAACCCACCGGAACGCCTGCGGAACGGGGCCCCTGTGGCGTGGACCGGCCCCGGTGGACCGACCTGGCGGTCATCCCACGGGGCTCCCGATCCCGGTGCGAATCGCCCGGCTGATGGCGTCCAGGTTGTCGTCGAGGAAGAAGTGGCCGCCCGGCACCACGTGCTGGGTGAACGGCCCGGTCGTGTGCGCGGCCCAGCCGGCCGCGTCCTCGGGCCGGGCGGAGGCGTCGTCGGTGCCGACGAAGGCGGTGATCGGCACCGGCACCGGCGGTTCACCGCCGCAGTCGTACGCGTCCAGCCAGCCGAAGTCGGCCCGGCAGACGGGCAGGACGAGTTCCAGCAGCTCCGGCTCGTCCAGCACCAGTGCGGGCAGACCGCCACCGCGGACCAGCCGCTCCAGCAGCTCGGCGTCGGGCAGTCGTGACAGGCCGTCGAAGATGTCGCCGCCACGCGGGTGATCGGGCCGCGGGCAGCCCGACACGAAGAGGTGGACGGGCAGTTCGGCCCCGTCCCGGCGCAGTCGGCGGACCACCTCGAAAGCGAGGAGGGCGCCCATCGAGTGGCCGAAGAGCGCGTACGGCCGGTCGGCGGCGGCCGCCACGGCCTCCGTGATCCGCTCCACCTCCACGGCCGCGGGCTCGCCGATGCGGCGCTCCCGGCCCGGCAGGGCCAGTGCGGCGACCTCGACCCCGGGGCCGAGCGCGGCGGGCCACCGGGCGAACATGGCCGTGGCGCCGCCGGCATGGGGGAAGCAGACGAGCCTGACCGGCGCCTCCGGACGCAATTCTCGGGAAACGAACCATTTGTCGGGGAGTATCTGGCCGTTCACGGGCGCCATCCAGGAAGTCCGGCTTTTGGCCCGAGGTCGTCCGGAAAGTCCATGGCTCCGAAGCGGCCTTTCTGGAAAAGATGCCAGAACTCATTCGATCCGTCACTGGGTCGCCGCTCTGCGGAGGCCGGTTGTGCCGCCTGGTCGGTTCTGCCATCGAGGATGATGAATAGTGTGCCGATCAACCGCTGATGACTGTACCTCAGCTGAGTGAGCACGCTCAATAGTTGGCGATAACCGGCCAGCTGCCCGGCTGCGCCCCCTCCTGAATGGTCCGATTCGACAACCGGGCCACCCCGGCGGGGAATCGGGGGCGCAACTCACGGGGAAGTCGCATTGGCTTATCCGGCGCCGCCTCGCAGCGGCGCCACCGGACGGGCACGGCCCGCCCGCACGGGGCCCGGGCCAGCCGGGGTCGGTCCGCCGGCCCCGTTCCCGCTGCACCCGGGCGCGGCGGTGCTGCACTACGCCCCAGGACCGCCACTCCTGGCACCGCCGGGTGCTCTGACCCCGCGGGGGCGGTCAGGGAGTGGTCAGCGGGGCCGGGAGGGGGCGGGTGTGGAGAAGGTCGAGGCGGGAGACCGCGCGGGTGAGGACCACGTAGAGGCGGTGCAGGCCGCGGGGTTCGGCCTCGGCGATGGCGGCGGGTTCCAGGACGATGACGTGGTCGTACTCGAGACCCTTGGCCAGTGCGGCGGGCAGGGCCGTGACCCGGGCGGTGGTGCCGGCGTCCTCGGCGGGGGCGGTCGGGATCCCGGCGGCCCGGAGTGCGGCGGCGGCCCGGGTCAGGGTGCCGTCGGCGGCGATCACGGCGATCGAGCCCTCCCGTTGCAGGGCGGCTCGCACCGCGGCCACGACGGCCCCGTCCAGGTCGGGCACCGGACGGACGGTCACCTCGCCGTCCGGGCGCAGTGAGAGCGCAGGCGGCACGTCCACGTCCAGGGCGCCGAGCAGTCGGTTGGCCAGCGCCATGACGGCGGCCGGGACCCGGTAGCCGGTGGTGAGCGGCACCAGGGCGGCCTGCGGCTTGCCCAGGTGGGCGAGTTGCTCGGCCCAGCTGCGGGCGGACCAGGGGGCGGTGGCCTGGGCGAGGTCGCCCAGCACGGTGAGGGAGCCGAAGGCGCTGCGGCGGGCGATCGCCCGGCACTGCATCGGGGAGAGGTCCTGGGCCTCGTCCACCACCACGTGGCCGAAGCTCGCCGGGCGCTCGATCAGTCCGGCCACCTCGTCGAGGAGCAGCAGGTCGTGCTCGGACCACTTCGCGCTGCGCTCCGAGCGCGGCGGCCTGGGCCACCGTAGCGCCGCCTGTTCCTCGGTGTCGAGCACGCCGTGCGCGGCCCCGGCCAGCACGGCGGGGTCACCGAGCAGCGCGGCCACCACCGTCTCGGGGCGCAGCGCCGGCCACGCGGTCTCCAGGAAGGCCGCGACCGGTCGGCAGCGGCCGGTCTTCTGCTGCCAGGTGGCGTTCTTGACGTCGGTCCGGCGTTCGGCCTGGTGCTGGATCAGCGCCACCACCCGGGCCCGGACGTTCTCCCGCCCGATCGCGTACGGCGCTGCCTGCTCCCGGACCTCGGCGACCAGCCGGTCGAGCCGCTCGCCGGGCACCCGCCAGCGGTAGGAGCCCTCCGGGACGACCAGCGGCTCGGAGCCGGCCGCCCGGATCCGGCCGTACAGCGCCCGGCGCAGCACCTCGGCCATCCGGGCGTCCTGCTTGATCGCGGCGGCCCGGTCCCCGTCCACCGCCGTGACCGGGCTGGTGGCGACCAGGTCCTCGACGGTGCACTGGGAGACGTCGAGTTCGCCGAGGGCGGGGAGGACTTCGGAGATGTAGCGCAGGAAGGTCCGGTTGGGTCCGATGACCAGCAGGCCGCCGCGGCGGATCCGCCGGGGGAAGTTGTAGAGCAGGTACGCGGCGCGGTGCAGGCCGACGGCGGTCTTGCCGCTGCCGGGCGCGCCCTGGACGCAGACGGACTCGCTCAGCTCGCCGCGCACCAGTTCGTCCTGCTCGGGCTGGATGGTGGCGACGATGTCGCGCATCGGACCGGTGCGCGGGCGCTCGATCTCGGCGGTGAGGATGCCGCCCGGACGGCTCGGTCCCCGCCCGTCGGCGTCGCCGAGGAGTTCGTCCTCCAGTCCGGTGAGGTCCTCCGGCAGGCCCGGACTCGACGGCGCCCAGCCGAACCGCCGGCGTCCGGCGAGTCCGAGCGGGTCGTGGGCGCTCGCCCGGTAGAACGCCCGGGAGACCGGTGCTCGCCAGTCGACGACCAGGGGCGGCACGGTCGGGTCCTCGGAGATGCGCCGGCGGCCGACGTAGTAGCGCTGCCCCCGGTGGTCCCCGGCCTCGGGGGCGTCACCGAAGTCGAGGCGGCCGAAGAAGGCGGGGCTCTCCGGAAGCTCCTTCATCCGCGTGGCCCTGGTCCGCAGGTACCGGCCCAGGGCTTCGGCACTGGCACCGTCGCCGGAGACGTCCTCGCCGGCGACGACCTGGTGGTCGGCGTCCGCGACCTGCCGGGCCGACGCCGCCCGGCAGGACTCGACGTAGCTCCGCTCGCGCGCCAACTCACCGTCGAGGCCCATGGCTTCTGACGTCATCGCTTCCTCCGCGCTCGGCTCGGCTGGTGTTCGGAGGAACCAGCTTAACTTAACCTAGTCCAGATTCTGACTTAGTAAGACAGCTTGGCCGCGGCGCTCGGCCCGAATGCGGTTCTCAGGACACCAGCGGCCCCTCCGCGATCTCGGTCAGCGTCACGGTGCACAGCCCGCCGCGCTGTGCCTGCACGTCCGTGACCTCCAGCTGGGTGCCGGGCAGCAGGATGTACTCCTCCTCGCCCGTGAACGCCGAGAAGCGCTGGATGCCCGTGGCGCGCAGCGGCCGCACCTCGAACAGCGTCCGCTTGCCCCGGCTGCCCAGGAAGGACTTCGCCACGCCGAGCTCGGACGTGCAGGAGGACACGCCCCACCACGTGACCGTCCGTCCGAGCGGGTACTGCTTGCGCAGGTCCAGCGACACCCCGCGCCAGAGCGGTTCGGTGCGGACCGGCAGCTGGGCCACCGCCGCGAACAGCAGCCGCAGGTACGGCAGGTACGGGACGAGCCGACCGCGGTCCGGCGAGCGCAGCACCGCGTTGATCTCCCGGTAGAACGCGGACTCGCAGGTGTAGAGGTACAGCGCGGCGATCGCGTCGGCGGACAGGCCGGAGGCCGCACCCTCGTCCGCCCGCCGCTTGCCGAAGTCGTGCGACAGCGCGACGTGCCGGTCCAGGCCGCGGAGCAGCCCGGCGACCGGGGCCACGGCCTCCCGGAAGTCCATCAGCGGCGTGTCGAACACCCCGCTGATGGCGGGGAGTTCGAGGCCCTCGTCCTTGACGCTCGCCAGGCGGTCCAGGTAGAGCTGGTGCAGTTCCATGGTGGAGGCGATGAACGCGCCCATCCGCTCGGCGACCCCGCCGTCCGCGCCCTCGCCCTGTGCCGCGGCGTCGTTCCAGCCCTTGCTGGGCAGCCAGTCGATCTCGTCCGCGCCGAGCGAGGCGAGGGCGGCGTTCACCGTGGCGAAGTGGTCGTTGTCGCAGAAGATGTCACCCTGGGCCGCCGGGTTGGCGTGGTCGATGTGGCGGACCTGCACCTCCGGGTACTTCTTCTCCAGCCGCTGCACGACGCTCTTCAGGCTGCGCGCGTGCGCACCCCACCAGGCGAAGACGACGCCCCGGTCCTCCTCCCCCGCCTGCTGCTTGGCCCGGAGGATCTCCTCGACGATCCGCTCGGCCACCGGCCGCCAGAACCCGGTGTGCTCGTCCGGACCCATCGAACCGTCGGCGCTGGCGGTGAGCGCCGCGTTCAGCAGCAGCACGCCCTGGGTCAGCATCGCCTGGAACCACTCCGGCGGCTGGACCGTCTCCTCCTTCTTCAGCAGCGCGCGGACGTCCGCGATCGGCGTCTTCTTGGGTATGCCGTACTTCCACATCGCCGCGGCCTTGATGATGCAGCGAATGCTGATCACCCGGCCGAACTGGCTGTCCTTCCAGTCGTGGAAGGCGTTGTCGAACATGGCGATGCCGGTGGCGCTCTCCGGCCGCGGGTACGGGTTCTGGCCGAAGACCACCACCCTCCACTTGTGCGGGGCCTGCGGCTTGAGCGCCTGGAAGGTCAGCTCGCGGACCGGCACGACCTCCGGACTGCGGCCCGCGCCGATGAACGAGGCCGCGCCGGGCCGCGCCTCGATGACCGGCTTCAGCACCGGGAGCCACGGCTCGCCGCCGCCGCGGAAGAGTTCCGCGAGGGCCAGCGGGTCGTTCGGGTCGGGCTGGACGGGGGTGGGGGAATCGGCAGCGCTCATGGTGGTACTCCGGCTGGATCGGAACACGGAAAAGTCGTACGGACCTTCGCATGACTGTCCGTCAGCTCCCTGGCGGACAGCACATTCCTAACAGCGGGCACTGACAATCCGGCGCGACCGGTCGACGGCGGGCGGATTGTCAGTGCCTGGCATTAGCTTCGAGTTCGACGGCGGGACACAGCTCGACGGACAACAGGGCTCGACGAACGACAGGGCTCGACGAACGACAGGAGTGGCAGCATGACGACGGACCGCGCGCAGTCCCCGCTCAGGGTGGTACTGACGGACCTCAACGCGACCGTGGTCGAGTCGTGGCGGGCGGCCTTCGCCGACGTCCCCGACATCGAGATCCGGCACGGCTCGATCCTCGCCGAGAACGTCGACGCCTGGGTCAGCCCGACCAACTCCCGCGGCCGGATGGACGGCGGGACGGACGCGGCGATCAAGCGGCACCTGGGGGCGGGCATCCAGCTGAAGGTGCAGCGGGCGATCCGCAGCCGGTACGCGGGCACACTGCCGGTGGGCAGCGCCGTCTGCGTGCCGTCCGGGGCGGTCAACCCGAGGTTCCTGATATCCGCGCCCACGATGGAGACCTCCTCGCAGAACGTGAGCGAGACCCTCAACGTGGCCCTCGCCTGCGCGGCCGCCTTCCAGGCCGTCCACCGGCAGAACCGGCTGGCGCCGGGCAGCATCCGGTCGGTGGCACTGGTCGGCATGGGGGCCCAGACCGGCCGGGTGCCGGCCCGGGTGTGCGCCAACCTGATGTGGACGGGCTACACGCTCTTCAACGACCACCACTTCGAGGACGACGACGAGCTGCGCGCCACCGTCCTGGCCCAGCTGGAGGACCTCGAACAGGCGGCCCCCACCACACGGGTGCGCATCACGGCGCCGACGGGCCGCGGCCGGAGGCGGTAAATCGTTTCCGAACGGCGTTCCGTCCGGTCTACGTTGGGGCTCGTTTCCCGGATGATCACGTCCGGTTCCGTACACCGACCGGCAGGAGAGCGCCATGGCAGACACAGTGCAGGAACTGAGCGGGGTGAAGGTGCTCGTGTGCGACCCCGCCGGGCCCGCGATCACCACCGTGCAGGACGCACTGGATCTCATCGGCGCGACGTACGACGGTGCCGAGTTGGTCGCCGTGCCCGCCGACCGGCTGGACGACACGTTCTTCGTCCTGAGCACCGGGTTCGCCGGCGAGGTGATGCAGAAGTTCGTCAACTACCACGTCCGGCTGGTCGTGCTCGGCGACATCTCCCGTCATCTGGAGGCCAGTTCGGCGCTGCGATCGCTCGTCGTCGAGTCGAACCGGGGCTCCCACATCTGGTTCCTCGCGGACACCGACGCCCTCGCGGCCCGGCTGGAGCCAGCAGCCCCCTGACCTCGTCGCGAACCGCGCCGCGAGGCCCGCTGAGAAGCCCGCTGAGAAACCCGCTGCGAACCGCGCCGCGCCGGCGGCCGCACGGATCCGCTCCCGCTCCCGCTCAACGCCCCACCCCGGTCGTCGTCCCGACCAGCGCTGCTACTCCAGCAGGCTGCCCATGTGCCCGTCGTCGACCCGTATCGGCCAGAAGTGGCTTTCGCTCTCGAACGCCTCCGGGTCGAGGGCCCGCATCACCGCCTCGGCCGCACCGTCGAGGAGTTCGGACGGCTCGAACACCGACCACGGCCCGGGCGTCCACGGGTGTTCCGTCTCGCGGCGCACGGCCCGCAGGCGCTCGAAGGTCCACAGCACGTAGAGCAGGGCGGACAGGTCGCGGTGCAGGTAGGCGGCCGGCTCTCCGTCGTCCCACAGGTCGGGCAGCTCGACCCGGCCGGTGGCGCCGTCGAGCAGCACCACGAAGTCGTACATCCACCCGCCGACGACCAGGAACCCGCCCTGCTGCGGGCGGGTCGTCAGCTCGCCCTCGTCCTCGGGGTCGAAGTTCTCCGGGTACCTCTGCGCCAGGGTGCGCAGCGGGCCCTCGGCCTCGACGTCGAGCAGGCACCGGTCCGAGACGGGCAGACCGATCTCGCGCAGCAGCCGGCGGGTCGGGGCGTGGCTGACGCTCGCGGGCAGTTCGGCCTCCTCGAACCGCCGGACGCTGCCCTCGCCCGCCAGCGTCGCGAGGTCCTCGACCAGGGCCGCGGAGACCGCGTACGCCGCCCCGCCCGGACCGCCCGCCTCGGCTCCCCGGGCGAGGGCACGGATCGCCAGCGCCGTCTCCCAGTGCGCGGGCCGGTCGTCCGTCCGCCGGAACAGCTCCGGGTCGGCCTCGCGCAGCAGCTGCCGCACCAGCTGCTCGACCTCGGCGACGGCCGCCGGGCCGTACGGCCGCACCTCGCCGTCCGCCGGGCCGTGCTCGCCGCCGGCGGCCGCGCTGACGGCCTCGATCTCCGCCGCCAGCGCGATCAGGCACTGCGGGCTGCTGGCCAGCAAGTCCCGCTGGAGCACGTCGTCGTCCGGCCGGGCCAGGAAGACCTCTCCGCTCGCACCGTCCAGCAGCACGGTGACCGGCCCCTCAAAGGCCTCGTACCGTGCTTCCCCCAGCACGTACAGGCCCTCGGTGCCCCGAACGCCCTGCCGCTCGTACCAGGAGCTCGCGGACTGCAGCGGCTCGTCCCCCGAGGCCTCCAGGTCCAGGTACGCGTACGACCAGCACAGCTCCCCGGCCGCGAGCAGTTCCCGGCTCGGCCCGTGCGTGACCCCTTCGGGCACCATCCGAAGCCGCCCGGCCTCCACACCAGTCCCCGTCACCGCACGCCCCCTGCCCCGCCGACCCGCGACGGACGATCTTCCACCGACGCGGGCGACCATAACCGACCGCACTGACAACCGGCCCCGGTCCGCGGGTCCACGAACCGTCAGCTCCCCGCGGCCGTGCCACCGAAATGGCATGCACGCCACTAGCCAACCGTTCAGTAGCGCCCCTACCGTCGACTCCCCGTGGCTTCGACGGAGGAGTTCTCCTTGCGCCCACGCACACGCCCCCACCGCCTCCGGTCCGCCGCCGTCGCCCTCGCGTCGGCCCTGTTCGTCACCGCCGCCGTGACCGCACCGGCCACCGCCGGCGCCACCCCCTCCCCCACCGCGGCAGCCGCCCCCGACTACTGCGGCGGCCGCTGCACCGACATCCTGCCGCCCGGTGAGAACGGCAACGCCACGCTCGCCGAGATCCTGCTGAACCGGATGTTCGGCAGCCGCCCCGCACACACCGACGACCAGCTCGGGCCGTACGCCGCCCTCGCCTCCGGGTACCCGGGGCTCACCGAGGCCGGGTTGCGGAGCTTCTTCAACGACGCGTCCTTCGGGGTGCCCGCCGACCAGGTGGCCAGCACCGCCAGCCCGCGCCCGGACGTGACGATCGTGCGCGACAAGGCCACCGGCGTCCCGCACATCACCGGTACCACCCGGTACGGGACCGAGTTCGGCGCCGGCTACGCCGCCGCGCAGGACCGGCTCTGGGTGATGGACCTGTTCCGGCACGTCGGCCGCGGCGAGCTGTCCGGCTTCGCGGGCGGCGCGGCCGCCAACCGGCAGCTGGAGCAGAGCTTCTGGCAGGCCGCGCCGTACACCGAGGCCGAGTTGCAGCAGCAGATCGACGCGCTCGCCGCCCGCGGCGGCCGGGCCACCCAGGCACTCGCCGACGCCAACGCCTACCTGGACGGCATCAACCGGTACGTCACCGAGGCGTACAACGGCCGCACCTTCCCCGGCGAGTACGACCTGACCGGACACATCGACCCGATCACCAACGCCGGTTCGATCGCACCCTTCAAGCTGACCGACCTGGTCGCCCTGGCCTCGGTGGTGGGTGCGCTGTTCGGCTCCGGCGGCGGTGGTGAACTCGCCTCCGCCCAGGTCAGGTCGGCCGCCGAGGCCCGCTACGGCAAGGACGCCGGGGACGCGGTGTGGCGCTCCCTGCGCGAGGCCGACGACCCGGAGGCCGTGCGGACCCTGCACGACGGGCAGAGCTTCCCGTACGCGACGGTGCCCGACGCCCCGCAGGGCCAGGCGCTGCCCGACCCGGGCTCGGTGGTCCCCGAGCGGATGATCTACGACGCCACCGGCTCGGCCAACACCGCGACCACGAAGGCGAACGGCGTCCTGCCCGGCAACCTGCTCACCGCCAAGCACGGCATGTCGAACGCCCTGCTGGTCTCCGGCGCGCACACCGACGACGGCCACCCCGTCGCCGTGTTCGGCCCGCAAACCGGCTACTTCGCACCGCAGTTGCTGATGCTGGAGGAGCTCCAGGGCCCGGGGATCAGCGCCCGCGGCGCGGCGTTCGCGGGCCTCAGCTTCTACGTGCAGCTCGGCCGCGGCCAGGACTACGCCTGGAGCGCCACCTCGGCCGGGCAGGACATCACCGACACCTACGCCGTCCCGCTCTGCACCACCGACGGCTCACCGGTCACCACCGCCGCCAACTCCTACCTCTGGCACGGCAGCTGCGTACCGTTCGACCGGCTGGAGCGCAAGGACACCTGGAGCCCGACCACCGCCGACTCCACCCCGGCCGGCTCGTACACCCTGTTGATGTACCGCTCCGCCTACGGCCTGGTGACGGCCCGTGGCACGGTCGGCGGCGCCCCGGTCGCCTTCACCTCGCTGCGCTCCACCTACCGGCACGAGGCCGACTCCATCATCGGCTTCCAGGAGCTGAACGACCCCGGCGCGGTGCACGACGCGCCGAGCTTCCAGCAGGCGGCGCAGGACATCAACTACACCTTCAACTGGTTCTACGCCGACTCCCGCGACATCGCCTACTACAACTCCGGCAGCAATCCGGTCCGCGCCCCCGGCGTCGACCCCGGCCTCCCCGTACTCGCCCAACCGGCCTACGAGTGGGCGGACTTCGACCCGGCCACCAACACCGCCCGGTACACCCCGCCCGCCGAGCACCCGCACTCCGTCAACCAGGACTACTACGTCTCCTGGAACAACAAGCAGGCCGACGGCTACACCGCCGCGGGCTTCGGCAACGGCTCGGTGCACCGCGCCAACCTGCTCGACGACCGCGTCAAGGCGCTGCTGCAGGGCGGCGGCAAGGCCAGCAGGGTCTCACTCACCCAGGCCATGGAGAGCGCCGCACTGGCCGACCTGCGGGCCGAGGACGTGCTGCCCGACCTGATCCGGGTGCTGCGCAGCGCACCGGTCACCGACCCGGCGGCCGCCACCGCCCTCCAGCAGCTGGAGGCCTGGCTCGCCGACGGCGCCCAGCGGAAGGAGACCTCACCCGGCAGCCACGGCTACGCGGACGCCACCGCGATCCGGGTGCTGGACGCCTGGTGGCCGCTGCTCGCCGACGGCGTGATGCGGCCCGGGCTCGGCGACCAGCTGTTCACCGCCCTGACCGGCGCGCTGCAGATCAACGAGTCGCCCTCCGGCGGGCAGACGGGAGCCTCCGCGGGCGGCCCGGTCAGCGCCAACGAGTCGATCCCGCACAAGGGTTCGGCCTTCCAGTACGGCTGGTGGAGCTACCTGGACAAGGACCTGCGGTCCGTCCTCGGCGATCCGGTCGCCGGGCCGCTGGCCCGCCCCTTCTGCGGCGGAGGCGACCTCACGGCCTGCCGGAACGTCCTGCTCACCACCCTGAGCCAGGCCGCCGCCCGGACCCCCGCCCAGGTCTACCCGGGCGACGCGGACTGCGCGGCGGGCGACCAGTGGTGCGCCGACACCGTCATCCAGCGCCCGCTGGGCGGGGTGACGGACGACAGGACCACCTGGCAGAACCGCCCGACCTACCAGCAGGTGGTGCAGTTCTCCGCCCACCGCTGAGCAGCGAAGCGGTCGCCGGCGCCCCTGGCGGCGCCGGCGACCGCGGCCCGCTCAGCCCAGCCGCCTGGCGACCTTCTGTTCGGCCTCCCGCAGGTAGCGGGCCTGGTCCCCGAGCCGGCTGCCCGCGCCCTTGTAGAAGTGCGGGCTCTCGATCGTGGTCATCCGGTCCGAGAGGGCCGTCGCCAGTTCGGCCGTGACCTCCACCAGACCGGCGAGCGCGCCCAGCATCACCCGCTCCTCCGCGGGCGGGACCCTGGCCCGCCACCCTTCCTTCGACGTGGGCAGCGCGTTCTCCCGCAGCTGCCGCCGAGCCTCCTCGACCGCGTCGACCATCGCCCTTGTCCCGCTGTCCATCGCGCCTCCAGTCCCGTCCGACGATCCGGAACGACAGTCCCGTCCGACACCGACCGATCCGGTCCGCCCCCCGGTGTTCCGGCCAGCTTTCCCACCCGGCCGCCCTCGCCACACCCGGCGGACGGCGCAACCCGACGAGCCCCGGCCCGAAACCCCTCCTAGCGTGGGGCCGGGGACCGCCCGGACGCGCCCGGGCGGAGCCCGAGACCCCCATCAGGAGGAACCCCGACCATGACCGCCGACCTCTCCGACCTCACCGGGGACTACGTCCTCGACCCCGCCCACACCCGGATCGGCTTCGTGGCCCGGCACGCCATGGTGACCAAGGTCCGCGGCGCCTTCACCGAGTTCGAGGGCGCCGCCCATCTGGACGGCAGCGATCCCAGCCGCTGCTCCGCCCGGGTCACGATCCAGGCCGGGAGCATCGACACCGGCGTCGCCCAGCGCGACCAGCACCTGCGCACCAACGACTTCCTGGACGTCCCCGACTTCCCGACCATCACCTTCGCCGCCACGGCGGTCGAGCCGCGCGGGGACGGCGAGTACCGGGTCACCGGAGACCTCACCATCAAGGGGACCACCCGTCCGGTCTCCATCGACTTCGAGTACACCGGCAACGCCGTCGACCCCATGGGCAACCTGCGCGTCGGGCTGGAGGGCTCCGTCACGATCAACCGCAAGGACTTCGGGGTGACCTGGAACGCGGCGCTGGAGGGCGGCGGCGTCCTGGTCGGCGAGAAGGTCGTCCTGGAGTTCGACATCTCCGCCGTCCGCCAGAACGAGTAGGCCTCGGGAACCGGCAGCCCGCCGGAACGAGTGGGCCGCCGGCACCGCGGGCAACGGCGCCCCTTCCACACACCCAGCCGGAACCGATGATTCGAAAACCCACCCTGTAGCACCTGAAACCCCCTTAGGCTGCTTACATGGCAACAGACGACTCCCTCGCGACCGGACAGCGCTCACTCGGCGACCCCGCCCTCGACTACCCCCTCTGGCCCCCGTTGACCTCGGGCTGCCCGCGCACCAGCACGGAGGACGTCTCCTACCCCCTCGAGGTCGACTACGCCTACGACAAGGCCGACCCGGCCGACCTGTTCGCCCCCGTACGGGCCCGCGGCGGCCTGGAGCGCTGGGCACCGCTGCTACCGCCGCTGCTGGCGCCCGGTCTCGGCGAGGGGGCGACCCCGCTGGTCGAGCTCGAGCCGGGCGTGTACGTCAAGGACGAGTCCCGCAACCCCACCTGGAGCCACAAGGACCGGCTGAACCGCTGCACCACCAGCGCCGCCGTCGGCGCCGGGGCGCCCGGCATCGCGGTGGCGTCCTCCGGCAACCACGGCGCCTCGGCGGCCGCCTACGCCGCCCGCGCCGGGCTGCCCTGCGTGGTGTTCACCGGCCCGGACGCCCCGCCCGCCGTGGACGCCTTCCTCAACGCCTACGGCGCCGTCGTCCTGCCCGTGCCGTGGGAGGCCCGCTGGCCGCTGCTCCGCCAGGTGGTGGAGCGGCTCGGACTGCACCCGGTCAGCAACCTGACCACCACCCACACCGGACACGCCTACGGCCCCGAGGGCTACAAGACGGTGGCGTACGAGATCTTCCAGGACGTCGGCGTGCCGAGCGCGGTGTTCGTCCCGACCGGGTACGGGGAGCTGCTCTTCGGCGTCTGGAAGGGCTTCGAGGAGCTGCGCCGGCTGGGCCTGGCCGACCGGGTGCCGCGGGTGTTCGCCTGCGAGTCCGCGGCCTCCGGCGCGCTGCACCGGGCGCTCGCCGAGGGCTCGCCGGCCGCGCACGTGACGGTCGGCGCGAGCGAGGCGTACTCGATAGCCTCGCCGGTGAGCGGCTACCGGGGCGTGCTGGCGGTGCGCGGGAGCGGCGGCCGGGCGCTGACCGTGGACGACCGTCAACTCGCCGAGGCCCAGGGCGAGCTGGCCCGCGCCGGGCTGTGGGCCGAACTGTCCGCGGCGGCCGGTCTGGCCGGGCTGCGCAGCCTCGGCGCGCAGGCCCCGGACGACGGCCCGGTGGTGTGCGTCTCCACCTCGAGCGGCTTCAAGGACAAGGGCATGGGCTCCCACCGGACCACCCCCGCCGTCCCCACCTGGGAGGAGGTCGAGCGCCGGCTGCGCGCGGCCGGGATCACCGGCTGACCGAGGACGGGGCACGGGGGAGGGCCGGGGAACCGGGTCCGGCAGCCTGCTGGTCGTCGCACCGTTCGCTGACACGAAGCACCGGAACACCGGGACACCGTCACTTCGCGCCGCCGCTCGGCCGCTCCGCCGCTCACAGCTCCACGAGCACCTTCCCCCGGCTCGCCGACCGGTCGGCGTACAGGCTGCGGTAGGCCGCCGGGATGCTGTCGAACCCCCGGTGGACGGTCTGCCGGTAGCGCAGGTCCCCGCTGCGCACCAGGGCGCCGAGGTCCCGCCGCAGCGCGGACCAGTTCTCCTCGGTGAACCACTCCAGCGCGAAGATGCCGCGGATCAGGGTGCGCGGGAACATGATCATCGGCAGCAGCCGGGGGCCCGCCCACTCGCCGCCCACCTGGCTCCCCCACTGCCAGCACACCGCCACCCGGCTGTCCACCGCGAGCATCCCGAAGACCGCGTCGGTGAGCGTGCCGCCCAGGCTGTCGAAGTAGCGGTCGACCCCGTCCGGGGCGAGGTCGGCCAGCTCCTTCCCCAGCCGCTCCGGGTCGTCGCCGTCGCGGTAGTTCAGCACCGCGTCGAAGCCCAGCTCCTCCAGCCACCCGGCCTTCGCCGGGGTCGCCGTGGTGCCGATCACCCTGGCACCCCGGTGCTTGGCGAGCTGGCCGACCACCGAGCCGACCGCCCCGCTGGCCCCGCTGACCAGCACCGTCTGGCCGGGCCGGACGTCCAGGAACTTCTCCACCGTCCCCCAGGCCGTCATCCCCGGGCCGCCCAGCAGGCCGAGCGCGGTCGTGACCGGCATCGCCTCGTCGTAGTCCGCGCGGTCCAGCCGCCGGTAGGCCGGGAAGACCATCGGGAAGGTGCCGGTCTGCCAGAGCCGGGACCCGCCGTTGCCGATCACGTGGCTGCGCCAGCCCCCGAAGCCCTGCACCAGGTCGCCGACGGCAAAACGCGCGGCGGGCCCGGCCTGCACCACCTCCATGATCGAGTCCGCGCCCATGTGGTCGCCGACCGGGGTGTCCAGCGCGATCCCCTGGAGGTACGGGTCCACCGACACCCACCGGGTGCGCAGCAGCATCTCGTCCTCGGCGAGCCGGACGGGCACCTGCTCCACGACCTTCCGGTACATCCGGTCCACGTCCGGAACGCCGTCCACGTGCTCCCGGACGACCCACTTCTCGATCCGTACCACATCACTCACGAGGTCACTCCAAACTGCCGGTCGTCGGGGCCGACCGGTTCGGTGATCAGGGTGGGGGGCGGGGCGAAGTCGTCGACCTCGGCGGTGAACGGCCGGCCGTCGTCGCGGCAGACGAACTGGACGACGTGCCGGCCGGCGGCGGCCGCGCGGATCAGTCCGCCGGTGGTCGCCCAGACGCCGGAGAGGTAGAAGTTGGCCAGGCCCGGCAGCCCCGGGCCGTGGCGCCTGATCTCCTCCTCCAGGGTCTCCCCGCCCTCCACGAAGGGCTGCCAACCGAGCACCGTGCCGTCGTAGTTGCCGGTGTAGCGGACCTGGGTGAGCGGGGTGGAGACGTCCCGGACGGCCACCGCCTCCCGCAGCCCGGGGTGGTGGCCGTCCAGGAACCCGATCACGGCGTCGCGCACCCGGCGCTTCTCCCGCTGGTACTCCCGGCCCCGGCCGACCGGCAGGGTGTGCAGTTCCTCTCCGCGTCGCAGCCGGGGCGCCTGCTCGGGGCCGGTGCTCAGCTGCCGCCAGGGTGCGATGTCGCAGAAGTAGCTGACGTAGACGACGGTGGTCGCGGCCGGGCTCAGCTCCGGGTAGTGGCGGCTGCGGAACTGGACGTTGACGCTGGGGTGGCGGATGCCGGTGAGCCGCGCCGCGAACTCCTCCTCCAGCAGGTAGGTGGTGCACGGGTCGCCCGCCGGGAAGGGGCGGCGCAGGCCGAGGAAGACCGTCAGGTAGCCGGGGAAGACCATGCCCGGCTCGGTCAGCGTCCTGGTGTACAGCCGGCGGTAGGTGTCGTTCAGGTAGCGGCCCTTGAGCAGATCCATCATCGTGGTGCGGCCGTCGCAGGCGGCCACCACGATGTCGGCGCGCACCTCCCGCCCGTCGCTCAGCCGCACCCCGACGGCGGTGTCCCGTTCCACCAGGATCTCGGTCACCTTGGCGTTGTAGGTGATCTCCCCGCCGAGCCGCCGGTAGCGCTGCTCGATCGAGCGGGCCAGGCCGAGCGAGCCGCCCTCCGGAACCCCGGCCGACTGGCCCGCGTGCGAGGCGAGTTGGAAGTACGTGGGCAGCACCGGGAAGTTGGGGTGCTTCTCGTACAGCACGAAGTTGAACGCCTCGCGCAGCAGCGGGCTGCGGAACCGCGCCGAGTAGTCGCTCATCAGCACCGAGATCGAGCGCCGGATCACGTTGAAGTACGGCAGGAAGGAGGCGAGCATCCGCCAGCGCTCCCAGCGGCCCATCAGTCCGACCGGCTTGAGGAACGGGTAACGCGCCAGCGCCAGGCGGAACTTGCGCAGGCCGTCGCAGAACCGGCGGATCTGCCGGGCGTCCTCGGGGGCGAGGTCCAGCAGGTGGGCCTCCAGCCGGTCCGGGTCGGAGTAGAAGTAGACCGCCCGGCCGTCCCGGGTGCGCACCACGTTGAAGACGTCGAAGTTGCGCATCCGCTTGCCCTGCAGCGCGCCGAGTTCGAGCCAGATCCGGTGCATCTCGTTGCCGGGCCCGCTGCCCAGCAGCCAGCTGACGCAGCAGTCGAAGGTGAACTCGCCGCGGTCCCAGGCGGTGCAGCAACCGCCGGGCAGCTCGTGCATCTCCAGGATCCGGGTGCGGTAGCCGTTCATCTGCGCGTAGCAGCCGGTGGACAGGCCGCCGAGCCCGCCGCCGATGACGACCATGCTCTGCCTGGGGTTCATTCGCCCGCTCCCGGCTCCGCCGCCCCGACGGTGACCCGGTCGAGTTGCGGCAGGTGGCCCCACTTGCCCGGGTGCCAGGGTTCCCGGTTGTCGCTGGGCCAGGCGCGGAACGGCCGGCCGAGTTCCCGGCAGAGGTACTGCGCCGCGTACCGGCCGCTGGTGGCGGCCCGGATCAGGCCGCCGAGCGAGGCCCACTGCCCGGCCATGGAGAAGCCGCTGAGCCCCGGAAGCCGCATCCGGTCCCGGTTGACCAGCCGGTCGGCGGTGTCCTCGGCCTCGGAGAAGGCCTGCCAGGCGAGGATGCTGCCGCGGGTGTTGCCGGTGAACCGCTCGGTGGTCACCGGCGAGGCGACGTCGACCAGTTCGATCCGGGCGCCGAGCCCTGGGTGGGTGCGGTCCAGGAACTCCCGGACGAACTCCGCGACCTGCTGCTTGCGCGCCCGGTAGGCCCGGCGGTCGCGGACCCGCAGCTCCCTCCAGGAGCGGTAGTCGCTGAAGTAGGTGCAGTGCAGCACCGACTTGCCGGGCGGGGCGAAGCCCTCCGCGTAGGCGGAGCGCAGCTGCACGACCAGGCTGTGCTGGAGCGAGCCGGGCAGCCGTCCGGCGTCCTCGGGTGCCAGCAGGTAGGTGGTGCAGTGCGGTTCGCTCGGCGGCAGCGGGCCGTCCACCCCGACGAAGGCGGAGACCACGGCCGGGTAGAGGTTTCCGGGCCTGTCGAGCAGTTCGCCGTACAGCCGGTCGGTGGCAGGGCTGGAGTAGCGGCCGCGCAGCAGCCGGTCGAGCACCGTCGGGCCGTCGCAGGCGGCCACCACGTGGTCGGCGAAGTGCCTGGTGCCGTCCCGCAGTTCGACGCCGACGGCACGCCCGTCCTCGACCAGGATCCGGTCGACCCGGCAGCGGTAGCCGATCACCCCGCCGAGCGAGGTGTACCGCTCCTCCACCGAGCGCGCCAGTCCGAGCGAACCCCCCTGCGGGAAGCCCGCGTTGCCGGTGTGGGCGGCGGCCAGGGTGTACAGGTACGGCAGCAGCGGGAAGCCGGCCGGCTCCTGGAGGAACATGGTGGGGAAGGCCCGGCGCAGCAGCGGGTCCTGGAAACGCTGGGCGAAGCCGCTCATCGGGGTGGTCGCGGTGCGCCAGAGCAGCCGGAAGGCGGGCAGTACGGCGCGCAGGGTGCGCAACCGTTCCCGGGTGGTCCGCAGCGGCGGCGGGGTGAGGTCCCACGGCAGGTCGATCGCGGCGAAGCGGCGCAGGTCCCGGCAGAAGGCCCGGATGGGCGCGGCGTCGCCGGGGGCGAGGGCGAGCAGGTGGGCCTCCAGCCGGTCCGGGTCGGTGTGGAAGGTGACGGAGCGGCCGTGTTCGTCGACGACCCGGTTGAAGGTGTCGAAGTGGGTCACCGACTTGCCGTCCAGGGCGCCGAGTTCGCGCCAGACCTGGTGGGCGCCGGTGCCCTCGGCGGTGCCGATCAGCCAGTCGATGCAGTAGTCGAACAGGTAGCCGTGCCGGGACCACGCGGTGCAGCAGCCACCGGGGAGCACGTGCTTCTCGAAGATCCGGGTCTCCAGCCCGCTCATCTGGGCGTAGCAGCCGGTGGCGAGGCCGGCCAGGCCGGCCCCGATCACGATCACCCTGGGCGGGCCGCCGGCCGGCCGCTCGCGGGCGGACCAGTCCGGTCCGCGGTCAGCCCCGGCCATCGGTGGTTCCTCCGGCCAGGATCGCGGCCGCCAGCTCGGCGTTGCGGGCGGCGTACTCGCCGTCGAGCATCTCGGCGTGGCTGCCGTGGCCGGCGTGGACGGCGGTGCCGGTGGTGGAGGCGCCGTGCCAGGAGCCCGGCTCGTCGCCGACGTGCACGGCGAGGCGCGCGCGTTCGCAGACCACGTCCAGTCGGGCCCGTAGGGTGCCGGTGTTGGGGGTGCGGCTGGAGAACTCCAGGTAGTCCCGGGCCTGTTCGAGCGTCTCGCGGGCGACGGTCCGCGAGCCGGTGTGGCGGTGCAGGTGCTCCTGGAGTTCGCGCTCGAACACGGCCACGTGCTCCTCGCCGAGGTCGAAGGCCTCCAGTGACCGGTAGGCGTCGACCAGCAGCACCGAGGTGACGCTGCGGCCGCGCCGTTCCAGTTCCCGGGCCACCTCGAAGGCGAGGTTGCCGCCGAGCGAGTAGCCGAGCAGCCGGTACGGCCCGGCCGGGTGCAGTGCCTCGACCTGGTCGGCGTAGCGGGCGGTCTTGTCGTCGCCGGTCAGGTAGTTGAAGGCGGCGATCCGGTGCCCGGGCAGGTGGGCGGCGAGCTGCCGGTAGACCAGGCCGTGGCCGCCGGCCGGCGGGAAGCAGAACACCGTGCGGTTCTCGGGCGCGGCGGGGTTGAACCACAGGTGGGGCTGGCCGCCGGCCAGTTCGCCGGTGATGATCTGCTCGACGGTGCGGGCCATCCCGTGCAGGGTGGTGACCTTGAACAGCTGGCCGACCGGGATGCTGATCGCGAACTCGGTCTGCAGGTGGTGGATCAGTTCGATCAGCCGGATGGAGCTGCCGCCGAGTTCGAAGAAGTCGTGCTGGAGGCCGACCTCGGCCAGGCCGAGGAGCTTGCACCAGTGCTCGGCGACCCGCTTCTCGTAGAGGGTGACGGGTGGTTCGGGCCGTTCGCCGCCGGTGTCGGCCGTGGGCTCGGGCAGCGCGGCCAGGTCGACCTTGCCGTTGGGGGTGAGCGGCAGGGCGGGCAGTTCGGTGAGGTAGGAGGGGATCATCACGGTGGGCAGGTGCTCGGCGAGCCGGCGGCGCAGTTCGCGGCGGTCCAGCCGGACGCCCTCGACGGGCACCAGGTAGGCGGCCAGGGCGGCTTCACCGGCGCTGTCCCGGCGTACCGTCACGCACGCTTCGGCGATGTCGGGCCGGGCGGTGAGGTGGGCCTCGATCTCGCCCGGTTCGATCCGGTGACCGCGCACCTTGACCTGGTTGTCGATCCGGCCGAGCAGGTGCGCGGTGCCGTCGGTGTCCCAGCGGCCGAGGTCGCCGGTGCGGTAGAGCCGCCGCGGGGTGCCGTCCAGGTCGAGCGTCCGGAAGCGCCGTTCGGTCTGCTCCGGGTCGTTCGGGTAGCCGGTCGCGACGCCCGCGCCGCCGATCCACAGCTCACCGGGCACCCCGGCGGGGACGGGCTCGCCGTAGCGGTCGAGGACGTACAGCGCGCTGTTCGGGAAGGGCCGCCCGATCGGGACCATCCGGCCGGGTTCCAGGGCTTCGGCGGCGCCCTCGTAGTAGCTGCTGTCCACGGTGGCCTCGGTCAGGCCGTAGGAGTTGACCAGCCTGGTCGCCGGGCCGCAGAGGGCGCGCAGCCGCTGGTGCTCGGCGGCCTTCCAGGAGTCGGAGCCGACGACCAGCAGGCGCAGGAAGTCCAGCCGCAGGCCCTCGCGTTCGCAGTGGGCCAGCAGGGCGCGGGCCACGGCGGGCACGAACTCGCCGCAGTCCACCGCCTCCTCGCGCATCACCCGGTACAGCCGGGCGGTGTCGAAGAGCAGTTCGCGGTCGACCAGGACGAGTGTGCCGCCGGTGCCGAGTGCCCGGGCGAGGTCGCCGGTGAACACGTCGAAGGCGGTCCCGGCCATCTGCAGGTGCACCCGGGCCTCGGTGTCCAGCCGGTACGCGGCCCGCCAGCCGGCCGTGACGGCGGCCAGGTTGCGGTGGTCGACCCGCACGCCCTTGGGGCGGCCGGTGGAGCCGGAGGTGTGGATCACGTAGGCGGGCCGGTCCGGGTCGGCGGGGGGCAGCGGTCCGGTCTCGGCGGACGGTCGCTCCAGCCCCTCCAGGGTGACCAGCGGGGCCGGGAGTGCGGCCGGGGCGGGGCACCGCTCGTCCACCACGACCAGGGCCGCCCCCGCGTCGGCCACCTGGTACGCGAGCCGGTCGGCCGGGTGGCCGGGGTCGAGCGGGAGGTAGGCGGCGCCGGCCCGCCAGACGGCCAGCAGGGTGATGATCAGTTCGGGCGACTTGTCCAGGCAGACGGCGACCACCGAGCCCTCGCCGACGCCCAGTTCGCGCAGCCGGGCGGCGGTGCGCTGGGAGCGGCGGTCCAGCTCGCCGTAGCCGAGCCGTCGCACGGCGCCCCGGCCGGGGGCGACCACCGCGACCGCCTCCGGGTGTTCGGCGGCGGCCTTGGCGATCAGTTCGGGCAGCGGCACGTCGTGGTCGATCCGCCGCTCGACGCCGCTGAACCCGGTGAGGATGCGCTGCCGCTCGGCCGGGTCCAGCATCCGCAGCCGGCCGACCGGTTCGGACTCGGCGGCCCGGGTCATGGCGTCCAGCAGGTTGCGGTAGTGCGCGGCGAGGCGCCGTACGGTGTCCGGCTCGAAGAGGTCCGAGTTGTACTTGAACACGCAGTGGAACCGGCCGTCCGAGCGGTCCTCGTAGGCGGACAGGGTGAGGTCGAACTGCCCCTCCTCCTCGGGCAGTTCGATGTACTCCAGGCGGTAGCCGAAGCGCTCCACGGCGACCTTGTGGGTGAGCAGGATGAACATCGCCTGGAACACCGCGGAGCGACTCGGGTCGTGCTGGAGGCCCAACTGCTCGACCAGCAGCGGGAAGGGGTACTCCTGGTGGTCCAGCCCGCCGAGCACGCTCTCCCGCACCCGGGCCAGCAGCTCGGTCACGGTCGGCTCCCCGGCCAGGCTGACGTGCAGCGGCAGCGGGTTGACGAAGTAGCCGTAGACGGAGGCGAACTCCTCCTCGGTGCGGCCGGTGACGGGGCTGCCGACCACGATGTCCTGCTGTCCGGACCACCGGTGCAGCAGCAGGTGGTAGGCGCCGAGCAGCACCATGAACGGGGTGGCGTTGTGGGTGCGGCCCAACGCGTGGACCCGGCCGGTCAGTTCGGCGTCCAGCTGGAAGAACTCGGAGGCCCCGTTGTGGGTCTGCACGGCCGGGCGCGGCCGGTCGGTGGGCAGCTCCAGCACCGGCATCCCGGCGGGCAGGTGGCCGCGCCAGTAGTCCAGCATCCGCTGGGCCTGCGGCCCGGCCAGGAAGCGGTTCTGGTGGTTGAGGAAGTCCAGGTAGCGGGCGGCCACCGGGGGCAGTTCGGGGGTGCGGCCCCGGCTCAGCGCCTGGTAGACCTCGAACAGCTCCTCGATGAAGGTGAAGGTGGAGATGGCGTCCGAGACGATGTGGTGGACCGCCTTCATCAGCACCCAGCGGTCCGGCCCGCGCCGGAACAGCCGCAGCCGTACGAGGGGGTCCTCGGCCAGGTCGTAGGGCCGCCGGTACTCGCGGACGATCAGCTCGTGGATCTCCTCCCACGGGCGCCCCTCGACGTCGAACAGCCCGGTGTCGGTGACGGCTTCGGCGCGGATCAGCTGGACGGGGCGGCCCTCCTCGGTGGTGAAGGCGGCGCGCAGCCCGGGGTGCCGGGCGACCAGGAAGGCGAAGGCCTCGAACACCAGCTCCGGGTCGAGTTCGGCCCTGACCTCGACCGCGCCGCCGATGTTGTACGCGAAGCCGTCCGGGTGCAGCTGCCGCAGGAACCACAGCGCCTGCTGGTTGTGGGTGAGCGGGTAGCGGGTCTCGTCGGTGTGCAGCTCGACCTCGGCGCGTTCGGGGCCGCCGTCGGCGGCGAGCAGCGCGTCCAGGCCCTCCGTGAGCTGGTCGACCAGGTCGGCGACGGTGCCGTTGCTGAGCAGGGCCACCACCGGGAGGGCGACGCCGAGTTCGCCGTGCACCCGGGCGCGCAGCTCCATGGCGAGCAGCGAGTCCAGGCCGTGCGCGCCGAGCCCGGTGTCCGGGGTGACCCGCTCGGCGCCGGTTCGCAGCACGGCCGCGGCGGCGGCGGTGAACCGCTCGGTGGCGAGCTGTCGGCGGGTGCCCGGGTCGGCGGCGCGGTAGCCGTCCAGGAAGCCGCCGGCCGCGGCCGGGGCCTGTTCGGCGGCGCTCGCCGCCAGCTCGGCGACCAGCGGCGGCGGGGCCGGGTACCAGGCGAGGAAGGTCGGCCAGTCGACCACGGTGGCGACCAGCAGCTGGGCGCGGTCCTGCCCGAGGACGCGTTCCAGCACGGCGGTGCCGGCCTCCGGCGGCAGCGAGCTCATGCCGCGGGCTTCGCGGTAGTGGGCGACCAGGCCCAGTTCCTCGATCATGCCGGTGGCCCAGGGCCCCCAGTCCAGGCTGAGCGCGGGCAGGCCGACGGCCCGGCGGTGGTGCGCGAGGGCGTCCAGGAAGGCGTTCCCGGCCGCGTAGTTGGTCTGGCCGGCGGTGGTGAGCAGTGAGGCGACGGAGGCGAACAGCACGAAGTGGTCGAGCGGTTCGGTGCTCAGCAGCCGGTGCAGCAGGTGGGCGCCGACCACCTTGGGGGCGTACCCGGCGTCGAAGGCCGGGCGGTCCATCCGGTTCAGCAGGGTGTCCCTGACCTGCCCGGCGAGGTGGAACACCCCGCGGATCGGCGGGAGTCCGCGCTCACGGTACCCGGCGAGCCAGGCGCCGAGGGCCGCCCCGTCGGTGACGTCCGCCGGGGCGAGCAGGGGCTCGGCGCCGAGCGTCTCCAGTTCGCGCAGGAAGGCGATCCGCTCCCCTGCGGGCGTCGTGGGATCGACGGTGTGCCACTCGGTGCGCGGGGGCAGGGCGGTGCGGCCGACCAGGATCAGCCGCCGGGCGCCGCGTCGCACCAGGGTGCGGCAGAGCAGCCGGCCGAGCGCGCCGAGCCCGCCGGTGACCAGATAGCTGCCGTCGGGGCGCAGCACGGGCGGCAGCGGCCGGGTGAGGCCTTCGGCGGGGCGCAGTCGGCTGGTGAGCCGGCGGCCGGCCCGCAGGGCGAGCTCCTGCTCGTCGTCGGTGACCTCGGCGGTCGACTCGGCGGCGGGCCCGGCGGCGCGCTCGGCAGTCGGCCCGGCAGTCAGCTCGGCGAGCAGCGCCTCGGCCTGTTCGCGGGCCGGTACCGCCGGATCGAGGTCGATCAGGCGGCCGCGCTGGGCGACGAGTTCCTGCTGCCACAGCACCCGGCCGATGCCCCAGGCGGGGGCGCCGAGCGGTTCGACCCGGTCCTGCGGACCGGTGGCCTGGGTGCCCCGGGTGACGATGTGAAGCCGGGCGTCCGGGCGGGCGGCGGACAGGGCCTGGGCGAGGGCGATCAGCGAGTAGGCGCCGTGGGTGGCGAGCCGGTGGAGCTGCCCGGGGTCGGTGGCGTCCAGGCCGGGCAGGTCGAGGTTCCACAGGTGGACGACCGTCCGGTAGGCCGGGTCGAGGTCGTCGAACAGTCGGCGCAGGTCCTCGGCGGAGTCGGGCCGTACGGTCGCCGTCCCGTCGGTGAGGGCGTACCCGCCGCCGGGCCGGACCAGGTGGCAGCGGGCGCCGCGGTCGGCGGCCAGCTCGGCGAGCCGGTCGGCGAGGCCGCCGTCGTCCGCGAGGAGCAGCAGGTCGCCGGTGGGCCGCTCGTGCGGGGGTGCGGGGGCTTCCTGCCAGGTGAGTTCGGTGAGCCAGCCGTCGACGGTGGCCAGGCTGACCGAGGTGGCCGCCCGGGCGACGTCGGTGGCCCTGAAGCCGGTGATCCGGCCGAGCGGGGTGCCGTCCTCGGCGTAGAGGGCGAGGTCGCCGACGAGTTCCGCGCCGCTGTCCCGGGTGACGGTGGCGTGCACCCAGAGCGGGCGGGAGCCGATGGCGTCGAGCCGGACCTCCTCGATCGAGACCGGCAGCCGGACGCCGCCGCCCTCGGGGGTGTGCAGCCGGGTGGCGAGCAGGGCCTGGAAGCAGGCGTCGAGCAGCACCGGGTGCAGGTGGTGGTCGGCCGCGTCGGGGCCGAGCTGTTCGGTGGGGCGGATCCGGACGATCGCCTCGCCGGGCCCGGTCCACACCTCGGCGACGGCGCGGAAGGCCGGCCCGTAGTCGTAGCCGCGTTCGGCCAGGCGCCGGTAGCAGTCGGGGCCGTCGAGGTGCTGCCCGCGGGCGCGCAGGGCGTCGAGGTCGGCGGCGGGCCCGTGGGAGCGGCGCTGGCCGGTGCGGACCCGGCCGCTCGCGTGGACGGCCGGCTCGCCGCCGGGCGGGGTGGAGGCGATGGTGAACCGAGCGTCCTCGGGAGCGTAGCCGAGTTGGACCGGGAGGGGCTCGGTGTCGGAGAGGAACAGCGCCCGGTTCAGCTCGATCTCGGCGAGCACCACCTCGGTGCCGCCGGTCAGGGCGCGGACGGCCTGGGCGGCCATCTCGAGGTATCCGGCGGCGGGGAAGACCGCCCGGCCCTCGATCCGGTGGTCGTCCAGGTAGGGCAGCCGCTCGGGGTCGAGCGCGGTGGTCCAGGTGGGCTGGGCGGCGGCGGTGCGACGGCCGAGCAGCGGGTGGTCGACCCGCCCGAGCCGGACCTGCGCGACGGGCCCGGGCTCCGCCCAGTACCGCTCGCGCCGCCACGGGTAGCCCGGCAGGGGCACCGGGCGCCCGGCCGGCTGCAGCGCCGTCCAGCTCAACTCGACGCCCTGGGCGTGGAGTTCGGCGAGGGTGCGGGCGATCTGCTCGGGCTCGTCCTGCCCGCGGCGGATCGAGGGCAGGGTGCGGGCCTGCGCGGCGCACTCGCGGATCGCGTGGCCGAGCACCGGGTGCGGGCCCACCTCCAGGAACAGTCGGTGCCCGTCCCCGGCCATCCGCTCCACGGCGGCCCGGAAACGCACCGGGTGGCGGACGTTGTGCCACCAGTACTCGCCGTCCAGCTCGGGCCCCCGGGCGAGCCCCTCCCTGGCGGTCAGGTAGAGCGGCAGCCGCGCCCGCCGGGGCCGGATCCCGGCCAGCGCGGCGGTCAGCTCGCCGCGGATCGGGTCCATCCGCACGCTGTGGTACGGGACTTCGACGTCCAGCAGGCGGGCGAAGACGCCCTGCCGCTCGAACTCCTCGGCCAGTTCGCGCAGCGCCTCGGTGTCCCCGGCGAGGGTGACGGCGAAGGGGCTGTTGACGGCGCCGAGCGAGACCCGGGTGCGGTACGGGCGGATCCGCCGCTCGGCCTCGGTCTCCGGCAGGCCGACGGCGAGCATCGATCCCGTCCCGGCCAGCCGCTGCTGGAGCCCGCTGCGGGCGAGCACCACCCGGACGGCGTCGGCCAGGTCGTAGACCCCGGCCCGGTGGAAGGCGGCGACCTCGCCGGTGCTGTGGCCCACCACCGCGTCGGGCTGCAGCCCGTGACTCTCCCAGAGCGCCGAGAGGCCCAGCTGGACGGCGAAGTTGGCGGGCTGGGCGAGCCAGGTCCCGGCCATCCGGGAGTCGGCCTCGTCGCGGCCGAGTTCCTCCAGCAGCGACCAGCCGGCCTGGGCGCGGATCTCCGCGTCCACGGCCCGTACGGCCTCCCGGTAGACCGGCTCGCTCTCGTACAGGCTCCGGCCCATCCCCCACCACTGGGGGCCCATGCCGGTGAACACCCAGGCCAGGCGCGGTCCTCGGCCGTCCGGGGCGCGGCCCCGGACGACCTTCGGGTGGGTCTCGCCGCGTTCGCAGGCGGCCAGGGCTTCGTCCAGGTCGGCCGGCCCGGTGTGGATCACGGCGAGCCGCTCGGGCAGGTGCTGGCGGCGGTGCGCCAGGGTGTGGCCGAGGTCGGCCGGCGAGACCCCGGCGGCCAGCTCCCGCCGCACGGCGGCGGCGAGTTCGGGCAGTCCGGCGGGGTCTCGGGTGCTCAGCGGCAGCACGGTGACGGCCGGCCGCGGGGCGGGCACCGCGGGGGCGGGCGGCGGCGGTTCCTCCAGCAGGACGTGGGCGTTGGTGCCGCCGAAGCCGAAGGAGTTGACGCCCGCGCGGGCCGGGCCCCGGTGCTCGGGCCAGTCGACCGGGGCGGCGGGGATGTCGAAGGGCAGTGCGGCCAGGTCGATGGCGGGGTTGGGCCGCTCCAGGTTCAGGTGCGGCGGGATGCGGCGGTGCTTGAGGGCCAGCGCGGTCTTGATCAGCCCGGCGACCCCGGCGGCGGCCTCGGTGTGCCCGATGTTGGTCTTCACCGAGCCGACGTAGCAGCGTTCCCCGGCCCGGCGGCCGATGCCCAGCACCCGGCCGAGCGCGGTCGCCTCGATCGGGTCGCCGACCGGGGTGGAGGTGCCGTGCGCCTCGACGTACTGGAGGCTGCCGGGCAGCACTCCGGCCTCGGCGCAGACCCGCTCGATCAGGGCCGCCTGCGCGTCGGCGCTGGGGACGGTGATGCCGTTGGTGCGGCCGTCCTGGTTGACGCCGCTGCCGAGGATGACGGCGTGCACCGGGTCCCCGTCGCGCAGCGCGTCGGAGAGCCGTTTGAGCACCACCACGCCGACCCCCTCGGCCCGCACGTAGCCGTCCGCGGAGGCGTCGAAGGCGCGCGAGCGGCCGTCCGCGGAGAGGAACCCTCCCTTGGTCTCGGCGATCGTGTACTGCGGCGCCATGTGCAGCAACGCGCCGCCGGCCAGGGCGACTTCGGTCTCGCCGCGGAGCAGGCTCTGGCAGGCGAGGTGGACGGCCACCAGGGAGGAGCTGCAGGCGGTGTCGATCGAGACGCTGGGGCCGCGGAAGTCGAAGCAGTGCGAGATCCGGTTCGACACCATCGTCATCATGGTGCCGGTGGCGGTGTGCGCGGCGATGGTGGTGAAGTCGAGGTCGGCGAACTGCAGGATCTTCCAGTCCAGGGTGAAGGCGCCCATGTAGACGCCGACGTCCCGCCCGGCCAGCTCGCCGGGGCGCAGTCCGCCGTCCTCCAGCGCCTCCCAGCTCACCTCCAGGAGCTTGCGCTGCTGGGGGTCCATGTGGGCGGCCTCGCGCGGGCTGATCCCGAAGAAGTCCGGGTCGAAGGTGTCGAAGCCGTCGATGTAGCCGCCCCGGCCGCCGATCAGCCGCCCCGGCTTGGCCCGGTCCCGGCTGCCCAGGGTGCCGGTGTCGTACCGGTCGGCGGGGGTGTCGGTGAGACAGTCCCGGCCCTCGATCAGGTTGCGCCAGTAGGTGCGGTGGTCGTTGGCGTGTCCGGGCAGTCGGCAGCCGATGCCGGTGATCGCGATCCGTTCGCAGGGCAGGGCGAAGGGCGAGGTGGTCATGGTCCAATCCGAGGGGTGGTGGCGCGGGCACGGGCGAGGGGCGGCCTCGCGGAGCGTCGCGGAGGGTGTTCGTCGGGGCCGGGGTGTCAGACGGACTGCTCGGTGGTCCTCATCCGGCGCCACGGGTGCAGCAGGGTGGCGCCGAGTTCGCCGGTGGCGGGGAACGCGGCCGGGTCGGTGAGGCCGACGGTTTCCGGGGTCCGCCCGGGCCGCCAGGTGAAGCTCCCGAAGGCGTGGTCCCACAGGGACAGGTCGGAGGCGTAGTGGCCGGCTTCGGCGAGGTCGGCGCTGTGGTGCAGGCGGTGGAGTTCCGGGCCGGCCAGCACGTGACCGAGCAGGCCGATGCGGACGTCGATGTTGGCGTGGACGAAATAGCCCTGCGCCATGACGAATATTCCGACCACGAACACCGAATCCGCCGAGAATCCGATCAACGCCAGCAGGAGTTGGACCACGGACTGCGCGAAGAGGACGTCCAGGAAATGGTTCACGCCGTTGTTGGCGACATTCACCTTGTCGGGCACGTGGTGCACGCCGTGCAGCCGCCAGAGCCACCGGTTGCGGTGCGACCAGCGGTGCACCAGGTAGTCGCCGAGCGAGCCGAGCAGCAGGGCGAGCGGGACCTCCAGCGCGAACGGCAGCGCCGGACGGGCCGGGCCGAGCAGCTCCACCAGCGCGGTCACCAGCCCCTGGGCCAGGCCGCCGCCGACCATGCTCAGCAGGAAGTACACGCTGTACCAGCGGAGTTCACGACCGCTGGGGTGCCAGTCGGTCCGGTACGGGATCAACCGCTCCAGCAGCGCCAGGTAGCCGATGACGGCGATCAGCGCGAGCGGGGAGACCTGGTCGGGTGCCCAGTGGAAACGCAGCGTCGCAACGGCCGTGCACAGCACCCCCAGGAGCAGAAGCGGATGGGCGAGCCGGCGTGCGATGGCGGACAGCACGCTCCCCCTAGTTATTCGCAGACCAACGAACTGAGACGTCAGAGACTCTAGCGGGAGCAGCCGGCGGGGTCGGTCATTCGGCGTGTTGACGCCATGAATAACCCGATCGATGGACGGTGTGCATACGAAGTTGACGCATGAGCGGCTCGACGGGGGCGCGTTCGCGGCCGGATTCCCGGGCCACCGGAGTGCGGTGCGCGCGGCGTCCGACGGTCCGCCGCCCCGCGCCCCCGGCTGGGACACCAGGGGTCAGGCCCCGGCCAGCTCCGCCAACCGCCGCGCCGCCTGCGGCTCGTACGGCGCCAGGCGCCCGCGCAGGCCGCGCAGCTCGTGCCCGACCAGCGCGGGCAGGGCGGCCGCCGGGGCCGACTCCAGTGCGGGTCCGAGCAGTTCGACGGCGGCCCGGGGGTCGTGCGCACAGGCGTGGCAGTCGGCCGCCCGAACGGTGAACAGCAGCCGGGTGGAGGGCAGCCGGGTCGGTCCGAGCAGGCCGAGCGCGGTCTCGGTGGCGGCCAGCGCCCGCCGGGCCAGCCGGGGGTCGTCGACGGCGGCGGCGAGGTCGCGCAGGGCGGCGGCCGCGGCGGACTCCACCCGCAGCCGCATCGAGGCGATGGACAGCCACGGCACGTCCGCCTCGTCCCGGGCGTCGATGTGCTCCAGGTGCGCCCGGGCCAGGCCGATCTCCCGCACGGTCCCGCGCACGTCACCGGCCAGGGCACGCGCGCGGGCCCGGCTGATCCGGCCCATCGCCCCGGCCCAGGGCCGCCCGGGGGCGACCCGGTCGATCTCCCGCGCGTAGCCGAGCGCGGCCGCCGGATCGCCGTCCAGCCGGGCCAGGATGCTCAGGTCGCTGAGCGTGCCGACCAGGGTGGCCCGGTCCCCCGCGAGTTCGGCCCAGGTCAGTGCGCGGTCGAAGCAGGCCATCGCGGTGGCGTTGCGGCCGACCTGCATCCGCAGCGCCCCGGCGGCGTGGGCGTGTTCGGCGGCCAGCCGGGCGAGCGGCCCGCGCCGGTCGGCGGGGGCGGTGGCCAGCCGGGCCAGCACCGCGTGCAGGGTGCGCTCGACGGCGGCGACCAGGCCCGGCTGGGTGCCGGTCTCGCCGGCACGCAGCTGGGCGGCGAGCAGCCCGGCGAGGGCGTGCGCGGTGGCGGCCTCCAGCGGCGGCGCGGCGGCCGGATCGGCGGCGCAGAACTCGGCGTGCAGGGCGCCGAGTTCCTCCGGCGGCGGGACGGCGCAGCCGTCGGCGTCGTGCAGGGGGCAGAGCAGTCCGTAGTCCGGCAGCCGGGTCGGCGCGGGGAGCAGCTCCTCGTCGGCCGCGGCGTCCGCACCGCCCGGCAGCGGCGGCCGCAGCAGGACGGCGGCGAACGGGACGAAGGGGTCGGGCAGCGGCAACTCGGCGGTCTCGGCGCGCAGGCAAGCCGACAGCAACTCGCCTCCGGCACCGAGGAGTTCGTCGATCCGCTCGGCGATCCTCGGGGTGACCCGACGGGCGCCGTGCTCGATCTTGCTCACCGCGGTGTGGTCGTAACCGATCCCGGCGCCGAGCTGCGCCTGGGTGAGCCCGGCCCGGCGCCGCCAGTGCCGCAGCCGGGCGCCGAACTCCCGCCAGGCGCCCGGGCCGTGGTCTCCGCGCCCGGACGGGGGCCGCGGCTCCCGCGCCGCCGCCGAGGCCGAAGGGTTCCGGTACACGGGCTGCCTCCCCGGAGACCGGCCCCGGAGCGGGGCCCTGCGACGAGTCCGACGAGCAGGACGGTACTCGATGGCTCCCGCCCCGTACACGACGTGGTCTCAACCACTTGAGCGAAACCCCAGCTTGACGCGAAACGGCACCTGCACCTTGACGGAATTTGCCAACCCTATGCCCGGCCCGCACCAGCCATTGACCCGAGCATGACGCCATGTGAGTGTTCGGGCACCCGAGCGCGGACGCCCGCACGGCCGTCCCCCGGACGCGGCCTGCGGTGCGCCACCAGCCTTGCCGTCCGCGGTCGAGGACCCCCACACGCGAGGAGCCTCGATGCAACGCAGAGTTTCCCCAGAGCGGTTGCTGACCACGGCGACCACCCTGGCCGTGCTGGCCGGCCTGGTCGGCGCCACCGCCGGGACGGCCACCGCCGCCCCCACCCCCTCTCCCGCGCCACCCAGCGCCTTGGCCGCCGCCGTCAACGCCGCCGACGCGGCCGCCGCGGCCGGCACCGACGCACTCGCCAAGGGCCCCGGCGAGACCTACGAGCGCCGCACCGTCACGCCCTGGCTTGACGGCCTCTACTCCGTCTCCTACGAACGCAGCTACCGCGGCCTGCCGGTGGTCGGCGGTGACGCCGTGGTGCTCGCCGACGGGCAGGGCAAGGTCCGCGGCCTGCAGTCGGCGGCCACCGGACCGGTCGGCGGCTCGACGACCCCGCAGATCAGCGCGGCCGACGCGGAGAGGACCGCGCGCACCAAGCTGCCGACCGTGGACGAGGTGGACTCCCGCCGCCTGGTCGTCCGGGTCAAGGACGGCACCAGCCGGCTCGCCTGGGAGACCGTCCTGACCGGCCGCACCGCGAGCGCTCCCAGCCACCTGCACGTCTTCGTCGACGCCGCCACCGGCGAGGTGGTCGACAGCTACGACGACGTCGAGGCCGGCACCGTCAACAGCAAGTGGAACGGCCCCGGCCCGCTCACCATCAGCACCACCAACTCCGGCGGCTCGTACTCGCTGCGCGACCCGAGCCGGCCCGGACTGTCCTGCTCCGACAACGACACCGGCCAGGTGTTCACCAAGTCCTCGGACTCCTGGGGCAACGGCAACCCCGCCAGCCGGGAGACCGGCTGCGGCGACGCCATGTGGGCGGCCCAGAAGGAATGGGACATGCTCCGCGACTGGCTCGGCCGCAACGGCCACGACGGCAACGGCGGCAGCTGGCCGATCAAGATGGGCCTCGACGACGTCAACGCCTACTGGGACGGCAGCTCCGTCTCCATCGGCCACAACCAGGCCGGCCAGTGGATCGGCGCCCAGGACGTCGTCGGCCACGAGTTCGGCCACGGCATCGACCAGTACACCCCCGGCGGCGCCAACAACGAGAACGGCCTCGGCGAGGGCACCGGCGACATCTTCGGCTCGCTCACCAAGGAGTACGACAACGAGCCCGCGCCCTACGACTACCCCGACTACCAGGTCGGCCGCCAGATCAACCTGGTCGGCCAGGGCCCGATCCGCAACCTCTACCAGCCCTCGCTGGTCAACAACGACCCGGACTGCTACTCCTCCTCGATCCCGAGCACCGAGGTGCACGCGGCGGCCGGTCCGCTGAACCACTGGTTCTACCTGCTGTCCAACGGCTCCAGCCCGGGCAACGGCAAGCCCGCCAGCCCGACCTGCAACGGCTCCACCGTCACCGGCATCGGCGCCAAGCAGGCCGGCCAGGTCTGGTACGGCGGCATGCTGCTCAAGACCAGCGGCATGACCTACAAGCGCTACCGCACCACCACCCTGACCGCGGCCAGGAACCTCGACCCGAGCTGCACCTTCTACAACCGGACCAAGGCCGCCTGGGACGCCATCAGCGTGCCCGCGCAGAACGGTGACCCGACCTGCACGCCGTCCGGCAACGACGACTTCTCGCTGGCGCTCGGCCCGGCCTCCGGCTCGGTCCAGCCCGGCTCGTCGACCACCGCGACCGTCTCCACCGCCGTCACCTCCGGCACCGCGCAGACCGTCAACCTGACCGCCACCGGCGCCCCCACCGGGGTCACCGCGACGCTCAACCCCTCCTCCGTGCAAGCCGGTTCGTCCGCGACGCTGACCCTGTCGGCCTCCTCCGGCGCCCCGGCCGGCACGTACGTGATCACCGTGACCGGCACCGCCGGCGCGGCCACCCACACCGCCCAGTACACCCTGACCGTGGGTGGCGGCGGCACACCCGGCGGGCCCGCGCCCGACATCGACGTCGCCAGGATCCAGGCCGACCTGGCCCAGCTGAACACCATCGCCAACCAGAACGGCGGCAACCGCCGGACCGGCAGCGCAGGGCACAGCCAGTCCGTGGCGTACATCAAGGGCAAGCTCCAGGCCGCCGGCTTCACCGTCAGCGAGCAAACCTGCACCTCGTGCACCTACCAGTCCAACAACCTGATCGCCGACTGGCCCGGCGGCCCGTCCGACCAGGTCACCATGCTCGGCGCCCACCTGGACAGCGTCTCGGCCGGCCCCGGCATCAACGACAACGGCTCCGGCTCCGCCGTCCTGCTGGAGAACGCCCTCGCGCTCGCCCAACAGAACCCCACCCTGACCCGGCACGTCCGGTTCGCCTGGTGGACCGGTGAGGAGCAGGGCCTCCAGGGCTCGCAGTACTACGTCGGCCGGCTGAGCTCCGCCCAGCGCTCGGCGATCAAGGCCTACTACAACTTCGACATGGTCGGCTCGCCCAACGCCGGCTACTTCATCAACAACCTCACCTCCGCGGCCTCCGCGCCGATGAGGGCCTACTGGGACTCGCTCAACCTCCAGCCGGAGGAGAACGTCGAGGGCCAGGGCCGCTCCGACGACTACTCCTTCCAGCAGGCCGGCGTCCCGACCTCGGGCTACGCGGCCGGCGCCAGCGCCGTCAAGACCTCGGCGCAGGCGGCCAAGTGGGGCGGCGCGGCGGGCCAGTCGTACGACTCCTGCTACCACCAGTCCTGCGACACCACGAGCAACGTCGACGCCACCGTGCTCAAGCGCAACGCCAACGGCGTGGCCTACACCATCTGGAAGACCTCGGTCGGCGGCACCACCCCCGCCAACGACTTCTCCCTCTCGGTGAACCCCGCCACCGCCACCGTCAAACCCGGCGCCTCCACCACCGCGACCGTCGCCACCGCGACCACCTCCGGTTCGGCCCAGACGGTCAACCTGACCGCCACCGGCGCCCCCGCCGGGGTGACGATCTCCTTCAACCCGTCCTCGGTGCAGTCCGGCGCCCCGGCCACGATGACCGTCGCCACCGCGGCGTCCACCGCCGCCGGCACCTACGGCGTCACCGTCACCGGAACCGGCTCCGCCACCCACACCACCAGCTTCACCCTGGTCGTGGGCAGCGGGAACCCCAACCCCGGCAACGCCTGGACCCCCGGCACCACCTACCAGGCCGGCGACATCGTCACCTACAACGGCGTCAGCTACCGCTGTGTCCAGGGCCACACCGCCCAGGTCGGCTGGGAGCCGCCGGTCGTCCCGGCCCTCTGGGAAGCGGTCTGAACCACACGCTCCGACACCACCTGAACCGCTGCGCCGCGGCCCGTCGAGGGGGACGGACCGCGGCGCAGCCGTGGGCGGGGCAGCCGCCGTCACCCGGGGTGGAAGACTGGTGCAGGCGTAACCGTAGAGCTGACGCCACGCCAGTGGCCGCGAAAGGAAGAAGCCGTGACCACGGACGCCATCCCGGTACCCGAACTGGCCCCTGAGGCCGTCGAGCAGTGGCGCGCCGAGGAGGCCCAGCTGGTCGAGTTGCTCGCCCGGGCCCAGCGCGGCATCGGCGGAATCGCCGCCTTCCGGCTCGGCCCGACGCCGACCGTACTGGTCACCGACCCGGCTGCGGTGCAGCACGTGCTGGGCCGCCACCCCGACCGGTACGTCAAGCGCTCGCACCGGGCCCGGATGCTGGTCGGCAACGGCGTGCTGTCAGCCACCGGTGACGCCTGGAAGCGCCAACGGCGGCTGCTGCAGTCCCAGTTCACGGGCCCCGGCATGCGCCGCTACGAGCAGCGGATCGCCGCCGCCGCGCGCCGGACGGCGCAGCGCTGGGAGGGGTACCGGCGCAGTGGGAAGACCTTCGACGTCGGCGAGGAGATGCGCGGTTTCGCCCTGGACACCGTCTGGCGGGCGCTCACCGGCCTGGAGCTGGACGACCGGACGGACACCGAACTGCGCTCGGTGGAACGGGTGGTGGCCGCGATGCCGACCCTGCCGACCAACGCGGCCGACGCCCGGGACGCCGTCGCCGAGGACCTCGCCCGGATCGACGCCGTCGCCCGCGCCGCGATCGAGGCGGCCCGCACCTCGGACGCCCCGGAGCCGGGAGTGCTGCGCGTCCTGATCGACGCTGCCGAACAACACCTCGAGTACACCGACCAGTTGATCCGCGACGAGCTGGTCACCCTGCTGGTCGCCGGCCACGAGACCACCGCCACCACCCTCACCTGGCTGTTCCTGCTGCTCGACGGCAACCCCGGGGCGCGCGACGCCGACCCGCACGCCCTTGTCAGCGAGACCCTCCGGCTCTACCCCTCCGCCTGGATGCTCCCCCGGCACGCCGTCGAGGACGACGTGATCGCCGGCCACCGCATCGCCGCCGGCACCGACGTGCTGGTCTGCCCGTACCTCACCCACCGCGACCCGGCCCTGTGGCCCGACCCGGAACGCTTCGACCCCACCCGCTTCTCCCCCGGCGCCACCCGCCCCACCCAACTCGGCGCCTACCTCCCCTTCGGCCTGGGCGCCCGCGCCTGCCTCGGCACCCAGTTCGCCCTCCGCGAGACCACCGCCCTGCTGGAACTCCTGCTACCGCTCGGCACCTTGGAGTTCCAGTCCCGCCCGGACGGCCAGGCCTTCAGCATCACCGTCCGCCCCGACGGCCCGACCCCGGCGGTACTGCGCCCCGCCCCCTGAGCCGTTCGCCCGAACCGTGGATCAGGCCTCCTTGAACGGCCCGCTACGGCCACCGGCGCGGCGGCGTCGACTCGACTGGCGGGCGCCCCGTCCCGCCGGCCGCCCCTGAGGCCGACCGGTCAGAGCAGCCCGTTGCCGGACCGGCGCCGCTCGACCGCCCGGACCAGGTCGGTGCCGATCTCCGCGAGGAAGGACGCGGCCGTGTCGAGCCGCTGTCCGGCGGGCGTGGCCGCGCCGAGCAGGTCCGCGCCGTCGCGGGCGAACTCCGCCAGCAGGGCGTTGCGTTGGGCGCTGGCGAGCATCGAGCGGTACCAGACGTCCGAGTCGATCGCGTACTGCTCGCGGCGGCCGTGGCCGTCCCGTTCCCGGCGGATCAGTTCCTGGTCCTCCAGGTAGCCGACCGCCTTGGATACCGAGGCCGGGCTGACGCCGAGCCGCTGCACCAGCTCGGCGGCGCTCAGGGTGCCGCTGTCGGTGACGTACAGGCAGCTGAGGACCCGGGCCACCATGCGCGGCAGGCCGAGCTGCACCAACAGGGCGGCGAAGCGGTCGGCGAACTCCGCGACGGCCGCCTGATCACGCCCGTCCGGCACCGTCGCAGTGCCCCCGGCGGGCCGGGCCGCGCCCGGTCGGCGGCGGGCCCGGCGGGCGGTGGCGCGCTGGGCGGCGTGCGCACGGTAGCGGCCGGGTCCTCCGTTGCGTGCGATCTCCCGGGTCACCGTGGAGGTTGGGCGGGCGATCAGCCGGGCGATCGCGGCGTAGTCGAGCCCTTCGGCGAGGCCGGTGGCGATCGCGACACGGTCCTGCTGGCTCAGCCTGGTGCCTGGCACGGGTGGCTCCTTTCGTCGGGCCTCGGGACGAGTATCCGGCCGCCGGGGACGATTGCAATAACGATTGCATTCATCGACAGCCTCGTTGCAATGATTGACCGTCACTGACCTGCGGATTGAGTCGAATCTGGACAACCACATGTTGAGAGATTCCCGAATTCGGCCGTACGTTCTCCACCGACGACGAAAGCCCGACACACCCCGGGGGGACCCACCATGAAGAACATCACCCGCGCCGCTGTCGCCACCGTTGCGGCCTGCACCCTGCTGACCGCCGCCCCGACCGCCTCCCTCGCTTCCGCCCCTGCCACCGCCTCCGCCGGCGGACACCAGGGCCTGCAGGCCACCCTCGACCAGGCGGTCACCGCGGCCGGTCTGCCCGGCGCGATGGCCGAGGTGCGCAACGACGGCGCGACCTGGTTCGGGCAGGCGGGCACGGCCGACCTGAACACCGGCCGGCCGCTGCGCCCGCAGGACCGGTTCCGGATCGGCAGCACCACCAAGACCTTCGTCGCCACCGCGCTGCTCCAGCTGGAGGCCGAGCACCGGCTGAGCCTGGACGACAGCGTCGAGCAGTGGCTGCCCGGCCTGGTGGACGGCAACGGCTACGACGGGTCCCGGATCACCCTCCGCCAGTTGCTCAACCACACCAGCGGAGTCGCCAACTTCGCGGTCGCCGACCAGGTCAGCAAGGACTTCCAGGGGCTGCCCTTCCTCCAGCACCGCTTCGACAGCTTCACCCCGCGCCAGCTGGTCCGGCTCGGGACCAGCGTGAAGCCCGACTTCGCCCCCGGCACCGGCTGGCGGTACTCCGACACCAACTACGTGCTGGCCGGCCTGGTCATCGAGCAGGCCACCGGGCACAGCCTCGCACAGGAGATCACCGACCGCTTCGTGAAGCCGCTGCACCTGAAGAGCACCTACGAACCGACCGGCGACGACACCGGGATCCGCGGCCCGCACGGCCGGTTCTACTCCAAGCTCGGCTCGATGGACGCCCCCACCCTCCCCGAGTACGACGTCACCGAGCTCAACCCCTCCTGGGGCTACGGCTCCGGGGACCTCATCTCCACCACGGGCGACCTGAGCACCTTCTTCCAGGCGCTGCTGGCGGGCCGCCTGCTGCCGCCCGCCCAGGCGGCCGAGATGTTCACCATGCAGGACCCGGGCAACGCGTGGATCCCGCAGTCCCACTACGGCCTCGGCGTCGCCTCCCTCACCCTCTCCTGCGGCCAGATGTGGGGCATGGGCGGCGCGATCAACGGCTCGTGGTCCTACACCTTCGGCACCCGCGACGGCCGCCACCTGCTGTCCACCGAGGTCAACGGCGACTGGGCCGACGGCGAGCAGTGGGGCCCGATCTCGGTCTTCACCAAGGAACTGGAGGCGGAGTTCTGCGGCCACACCGGCGCCTGACGCGCGGAGGGTGCCGGAACGAGCGTGGCCGCTCCCGAACCCGGGAGCGGCCACGCCGTCAGTGCAGGGACACTGCCGAGCTCAGAGCTCAGAAACCGAACACGTCACCCGTGTACTTGGTCAGCTCGCTGCCGTTCACGTAGGTGTGCGACCAGTTGACGCCGGTCGCGCCCCAACTGCCGTGCGCGGTGGCGGTGACCGGCGCCTGGAGGGCCATGACCATCCAGGTGGGGTGCACCAGCAGCTTGCTGAAGTCGCCGTTGACGCCGACCAGTTCGCGGCAGGCCGCGTCGGCGTTGGTGACGGTGCCCGTGCCGGTGACGGAGGTTAAGCCGGAGTCGCCCTGGACCGCGGAACAGGACAGGTCGGCCGAGGTCGTGGTGCCCGTGGAGTCGGTCTTGGTCAGGTGGACCGAGCCGAGCAGGACGGTGTCCGTGGTGGCGGCCTGAGCAGTGCCGGCCATCAGGATCGCCGAGGCCGCGCCGGTCGCCAGCAGGCCGGCGACCGTCATGGTGATGCGTCGCATTCGTGGTGCCTTTCCTCTGCGTTGCCCGGATCTTGTGTTTCCGGGCAGCTGTGGGCGCTACGCAATCAACCGAAGTTGTGCGAAGCGTTACGATGATATGAACGCCTGTGTCAGGTTCATGCAAAACACTCACCGTTGTGGCACAGCTCACGCCTCGAAAGCGACCCCGGGCAACCCGGCGTTCCGCGCGAGGAAGTGCAGCAGATCGGCGAACCCACGCGCACCGTCGATCGCCCGGCCGTACCGACGAAACGCCGCAGTCGGCACCCGATCCGCAGCCCCTCGGCGACGGGCGGGCGTCACGCACGGGACAGGGGAAGCACTCCAGTTCCGTGCCGTACCAGCGGCTCGTCCGGCCCTGCACCCGTTCGCCCGCCGCGAGGCCGTCTCCGTGGCGGATCCGGCGCGGCTGACCGTACTGCGGATCGCCGCTTCGCTCCGGGGAGCGGGGAGCGAAGCGGCCGCCCGGCGGCACCTCAGTCCAGGCAGAACTCGTTGCCCTCGATGTCCTGCATCGAGATGCAGGAATCGTGGCCGTCGTACAGCAGTTGCACCCGCACGGCGCCCAGCGCGAGCACTCGTTCGCACTCGGCCTCAAGTGCGGCCAGGCGTTCCTCGCCCACGAGCCCCGTACCGACCCGCACGTCGAGGTGCACCCGGTTCTTGGCGACCTTCCCCTCGGGGACGCGCTGGAAATAAAGTCGCGGACCGACCCCCGTCGGATCGCTGCAGGCGAACCACGAACCCCGCTCCTCAGGGGGCCGGGAATTCTCGTAGTCCTCCCACGTGGCGAACCCGTTCGGTGGCTCCGGCGGGACGTACCCCAACACCTCGCACCAGAAGCGGCCGACGCGCTCGGGTTCCGCACAGTCGAAGGTGACCTGGAACTTCCTGATCGTTGACATCGGGCCACCATACTGGGGCGTGCTGCCCACCGGACTTGCGGACCGAGCGTCAGGCCGACGCGTTCACCGCCCGGCTGAGGTGCCGGGCGAAGAACCGGACTGCACTGTCGACCTCGAAGCGCGGCAGCTCCTTGTGCTTGCCCGAGTTCACGTGCAGGGACTTCTCCGCCGAGGCGAAGGCGTCGAAGAGCGCCAGGCCCTCCTCGCGGGATATGTGCTCGTCGTCCCACTGGAGGTCGAACTCGACGGGAACGGTGATCCGCTTCGCGTACTCGGCCAGTACGTGGGGCCAGTGCTGGCCGAACACCGCGGCCGTGATCCGGGGCTCGGCGGCCACGAACGGAACGCCGATCGCGGTGCCCATGTTGATGCCCCAGAAGCCGACCGGGCCGTCCGTTCCGATCTCCGGCAGCTGCTGGAGGGCGTCCAGCAGCGCCCGGTACTCGGGCACGGCGAGCTTGGCCAGGTGGTCGTTGTAGCGGACCACGATCGGCCCCTCCGGCTCACCGGCCGCCCGGGCCGCGAACAGGGCGGCCATCTCCCGCTCGTCGTGCTCGGTGCGCGGGCGGTCACCGTGACCGGGCGCGTCGAGGACGGCCACGTGGTACCCGCAGTCGCGCACCAGGTGCGCGGCCCGGCCGGACATCGCGGGGTGCTTCTTGTGGTTGCCGCCCCCGTGGGCCTGAAGGACGAGGGGCGCGCGGTCCGCACCGGACGCGGGGGACCAGAGGACGCCGGGGACGCCGTTGACGGTGAAATCGCGTTCGACGATTCCGTCGGTGGTGGACTCGGCGGTGAGAAGGAAAGCGTTCATGGCAGTTGCCCTTCGAGAGTGTCTTGTCGAAGGGGCGCTCCCGGCGAGACCTACGTCAATCACCAGTCGTGACGGCAAGGGGGAGCACCCGTATCGGTACAGCGTTCACGGGTCTCACCTCCTCGGGCGGTGTCACGGTCGATTGAGAAGTTATCAGCTGGATCTCCGGCTCTTCCACCCATTTATGTCCCCACGAGCCGCCCCTGCGGCCCTCCGCCCCAGCAGCCCTCCGCCCCACGGAGCGAAGGGCCGCAGCCAGAGGGCGGTGGCGGCCCGACCGGCCGCAGGATCAGGCCTGCACGACGACCTGTTCGCCCTCTCCCACCGGTGTCTGGAAGTCGGCCAGGTAGCGGTCGAACAGCGGCCGGTCCACGGTGACGGCGTTCGCGCCGTCCTCGCCGTTCCGCACCGCGAGGCGGCGCTCCAGCACCGCTCGGTCGGCCTTGAGGTGGACCAGTTCCCAGCGGCAGCCGTGGCCCTCGATGAGCGCCTTGTAGTCGTCGCGGGCGGCGCGGCTCCAGAAGCTGTAGTCCACCACCACGTCGCGCCCCGCCAGCATCAGCTCGACCAGCTCCTGCCGCTGCTCGCGGCGGACCTCCTCCTTCAGCCGGTCGTACGCCGCCGCCTCCAGCACCAGGCCGGCATCGCGCTGCCCGAGTCGCTGCCAGACCACTTCGTCGATCGAGAGCCGGACGCAGCCGCGGCGCACCAGGTCCAGCGCGTAGGTGGTCTTGCCCGACCCCGGCAAGCCGCACATCAGCACCACCGTGCTCGTGCCGGATCCGGGCCCGTGCGCGGCGTGTTCCCAGAGGTCCAGTCCCGCGCGGAGGAGTTCGCGGACGGCCGCGATCTCCTCCTCCGTCCAGGCCTCCTCCCCCGCGGTCGGGTCGAGAGCTGCGCCGCCGAAGAGCTTTTCGTAGGCGCTGTCGTGGATCGGTCCCTGGCCGGGAAGGGTCGGTCCGGCCTTCACGCTGCGGGAGAGGTCTTCGAAGAAGTTCCACGCGTCCAGCAGCAGGCCCTCAGCGGCCGGGCCCAGCTCCGGGTGTTCGACCCACCGCCGCACGCGGCGCAGTTCGAGGGTGCCCTCTCCCTCCGAGGTGAGTTCCAAGCCCTTGCGATCGCAGTACTCCTGCAGCGGCGCGAGCTCCTCGAACGCAAGGAGCTTTCCGCGTTCGTCGACGAGGAGCACATCGGGGGCGTCGCCCTCTCCGGGGCGCCAGATCAGCGTCAAGTCCCCTTTCCCGGTCACGATGCGGTACGGGAAGTAGTCAGCCATGCGGGCCTCCCTGGTGCCGTGGCGCGGCACTCGCCGCCGCGTTGCCGTCCATCGTTCGAGCAGGCTGCAGCTTCCCACCCGCGAGGTTCGCGGTGGAACGGAATTCGCGGGGCCGAGCGGCGGGCGAGCGGCGGCATCCTCCGCTCAGTGGCGGTGGTGGTTGTCGGGCTGGGCAGGGTCTCCCGGGTGTTCCAGCCCCTCGACCAGGGTGAGGCGTTGGGCACGTTCACGATCGATCCAGCGGACGAAGGCGGCGCGGCGGGCAGCGTCCCGGAGTGCCGGCGCCGGGTCGGGGTTCTGGGGGATGGCGAGGGTGGCGAGGAGCAGGGCCGTCCAGGGGCCGACGGTGACCCACTCGCCGGGTGGGGCGGTGCGGAGGGCTTCGGCGAGGGCCGTCGGGAGGGTGTCGGGATCGGCCTCGAAGGTGCCGTCGGGGAGGACGAGGTGCCAGCGGGTGACCGGTGGGCGGCCGGTCAGCGCGCGGTAGTGGGCGACGTCGACCGGTGAGGGCTCGACCTCGGCGGTCACGGAGTCGTAGACGGCGCGGACGGCTGCGCTGCCCTCGTAGGCGGCCGCGGTGATGGAGCCGAGTTCGACGGCGGCACGCTGGTCGAGCCGGGCAGGGCCGGGTGCAGGCACGAACGCGGGGCCGGGTGCAGTGACGAACGCGGGGCCGGGTGCGGTGACGGACGCGGCGACGGATGCGGTGACGGACGCGGTGACGGGCAGCTCGCGTTCCGCGGCGACCGCCTCGCAGAGGGCCTCGGTGAGGAGCACCTGGGCGACCCACCTGATGAGCTGGCGGTCCTCCGAACTTCCCGGCCGGGGCAGGGCGGTGGAGCGTGGGCCGTTCCGGAGGGCGGCGAGGCGCTCGTCGAGGGCGGTGCGGGGCAGGGGGCGCCCGTCGAGCAGGCCGAGGATCATGCTTCCACCACCAGGGCGACGGTCGGGGCGTACTGGCAGCGGCCGAACCACATGACCTTGGCCAGCGCCCAGTACGCGCCGGGGTCCATGGACTCGGGGGCGGCGACGGCGAAGTCGACGGTCACGGAGGCCCCGGCCGGGACGGTGAAGCCGCGGACCGGGTCGGCGACCGCCTCCCAGGTGCCCCAGGGGGAGACCAGCTGGAGCTCGCCCCGGATCTCGCCGCGCGTCCGGTTGGTGAGGATGAGGCCGAGGCTGGTGCGGCCGCCGGGGGCCAGGTGCAGGGACTCGGCGGTGACGTCCACGGACAGGCCGGTGTCCCGCGCGGTCACGGCCTTGGTGCCCTGGGCGGCGGTCCAGTCCTCGGGGGTGTCCCCGGGGATGGGCAGCAGCTCGGGCAGGTCGCCGACCGCGATCGTGACCACGTCCTCGATCTGCTGGCCGTCGTGCTCGATCCGGACGGCGGCGAAGTGCAGCCCGCTCTCGGCGTCCGCCGGCGGGGTGAGGGTGACCTCGAAGCGCAGGTGGCCGCCGGGCTCCAGGCGGTACGGACGGCTGCCGAGGCCGGTCGTCCAGCCCTCGGGCGGGAGGACGACGGCCGTGCCCTCGACGGCGGCGTCGCGGAGCTGTGAGGAGAGGACGACCGAGAAGGTCACCGCCTCCCCCGCCGTCCGCAACAGCCCCGGCGAGGCACCGACCGACACCGGCAGGTAGCCGAACGGGGCCGGGCCCCGGTTGTGCAGCCAGTAGCGGGCGTGGACGGGCTGGGCGGGTTCGGCGACCGGGCCGAGCACGGGCCCGTCGGCCGGGGCGGCCAGCGCGGGGACCGCAGGAGTCGCCAACAGCGTGGCGATCTGGGAACCGGCGAGGTCCAGGACCTCGGCCGCCTCCCCGAGCGGGCGTTCCAGCAGGTCGGCCGGCCGCACTCCGTCCAGCCCGAGCGCGCCGCCGAGGCGGGCCGTCCGGCCGAGACCGGTGGACTCGACCAGCCGGACGGTGAGGTCGCCGCCGGTCGCGCGGTTGCTGGGATCGGGCGCGGCCGAGCCGTGGGCGATCGGGTTCCCGGCCGGCTTGAGCGCGCCCAGCAGCACCTCGCGCTGGGGCTCGACCCGCAGCCAGGACAGGGTGGCCGGCAGCGGCCCCTCCTGGGTCTCCACGACCCTCGCGTACAGCGGGTGGTTGAACTCCTGCCCCCGGGCGGGCAGGGCCTGCGCCCGCCAGTCGCCGTCGCCGCCGACCAGCGCGTAGCTGAACTCATGGGTCCAGTGCTGCAGTTGGAAGGAAGCACCGTCCGGCAGGGTGCGCCGGGGCGGGTCGATCCAGACGCCGGACGGCCAGCCGGTGCAGGAGCGCATCAGCGACAGGTGCAGCGCACCGGTGGTGTCCACCGCGAAGCCGGGCAGGCCGAAGCTGAGCAACGCCACGGTGTGGTCGGCGAGTCGGTCCGGGACCGGAGAAGGGCAGACGGCGGTGATCCGCGCGTCCGCGAGGTCGTCCACCAGGGCCGGTACGTCGGAGACGACCAGCGCGGGCAGGGCGCGCAGGTCCCGCAGGTCGGCGTCCGGCCGCCACACCTCGGCGAGCGGCGTCAGGGCCGGCACCCACACCGCGCCGTGCGCCTTCAGGACCGCCCCGTACTCCTCCCCCGCCCGATCGATCAACTCCCGTGCGGCCTCGTTGTCTTCCGGTCCACCCACGACGATCCGGAAGTCCGGCAGGTTGGAGTCGACGTCGAGCCAGCCGTACCGGGCCCAGTCCGCCCCCGAGGTGGTGGCGGTGACCCCGACCCGAGCGAGGGCGACCACCAACGGGCGGGCGTCGGCCGAGTCGTCCAGGGAGGGCACGACGACCTCGGCGACCCCGAGCGCCCGGGCGCCGGTGACCTTCCCCGCCGCGTCGGTGAGCACGGCCCGGGCGGTGGCGCCCAGGCCGAACCAGGTGTTGGCCGGATTGTCCAGGGTCCAGGGCGCCTGCGCCGAGTCGACGTCCGGCATCGCGAAGCCGCGCCCGATGACCGCTCCGGCGACCTCACTGACCGGCTGCCCGCCCGGCACGTCGACCGGGAAGCGCAGCCGCAGGAGCCGGTCGGCGCCGGAGTAGTCGACGAGCCTGGTCCGGCAGTCCACCCGGTCCAGGCCGCGCCACAGCGTGACCGTCTGCTCGTAGCGGACGCCGTCGACCGTCCCCCCGATCACCAGCCGCTCACCGAGCGGTCCGGTCTCCCTCCGGACCTCCCCGGCCACGGCGCCCGAGCCGAGCACCGGGCCGCTCGGCACCAGGTGCCAGGGGCCCTCGCCGAAGTCCGGGTGCTGCGGGTACTCCTCGTACACCCGCAGTTCGTTGCCGAGGCGGCCTTCCTGGATCAACTCCCTTTCGTGCAGCCGGTCGTACACCGAGCTGAGGCCGCCGCCGCGCGCCGGTTCGGCCGTCACCCGGTACCGCCCGTTGGTGATCACCGCACCCTCGGCAGCCGTCCACGCCGGGTCGGCAGAGCCGTCCACCAGCCACCAGGTACGCCAGCCGAGCGCGGGGACGTCCTCGGCGAGGAAGCGCAGCGTCCCCCGGTCGACGGCGCTCGGCACGGGCGTGCCCGTCTCGTCCAGCACCCGCGCCGACCGCAACCCGTGGGGGAGTTCGACGGCCACCAGGTCCGTCCGGTCGAAGGAGAGCGTGTTGGTCACCACCACCGCCGACCCGAGGCCCGCCGCAGAGCTGCCCACCGCCGACCCGGGGCCCGCCGCAGAGCTGCCCGCCGTCGACCCGACACCCACCGTCGAGATCCGTGCCGTCAGCGCGTCCAGCGCCGACTCCCGGACGGCCGACGCCAGGTCGTACGCCTCCCGCCAGCCGCCCAGCAGGTCCAGGTAGACCTGGTCCGACTCCGAGCCGGTGATCGCGTCATGGTGCGCGCCGTAGGCGAGTTGGCGCCACACCTTGTCGAGCGCGGCCCCGGGGTAGCGCCCGAGTCCGTTCACGGCGGCGAGCGCCGCGAGCTTCTCCGCGTCCACCGCCGCGACCTCGCCCGCGCGTTGGGCCTGCTTGGTGTCGATGTACGAGACGTCCTTGCCGGTGTACACCGGGTTCATGTCGCGGGTCTGCGGGCTCGGTCGGCCGCCGGTGGCGTCGAGTTCGGCCCGGACGGCGTCCAGGAAGTCGCGCGGGGTGGCGCACACGAAGCGCGGCCACAGGTACTTGGCGGCCCAGGAGCGGTGGATCTCGGTGACCCACTTGTTCGGCGGGGTGTAGTCCGTCCCCACCGGCAGCAGCAGGTTCTTCGTCGCCCCGACCGGCTTGAGCTTGCGGTACAGCTCGTACACGGCCTGCTCGGCGGTGGCGAGGTCCGGGGAGGAGTCCATCCACCAGCCGGCCGAGTAGTGGTGGGGCATGTAGTGGGTGAGCACGCCCGCCCCGCCGGGCGCGATCCACTCGAACTCGCTCGGGAACTGCATCACCCGGGCGTCGTCCTTGGCCTCGCGGAAGTTCTTCTGGATCGGTCCCCACTGGTGGAACGGGCCGCGGGCCCAGGCACTGCCGGTGAGGCCGGCCGCGGCGAGGTGGCCGGGGAACTGCGGGTCGTGCCCGAACACGTCGAGCTGCCAGGCGGTCTGCGGGTCACCGCCGAGGATGTCTCGCTGGTAGCCGATGCCGTGGACGATGTTGCGGATGGTCGTCTCGGCACCCGTGAGGTTGGTGTTGGGCTCGTTGTAGGTGCCGCCGACGAGCTCCACCTGCCCGCGCTCCAGCAGCAGGCGGAGCGTTTCGCGGCGCTCCGGGTGCTGGTCGAAGTAAGGCTTCAGGTAGTCGACTTCGGCGAGCACGAACTTGTACACCGGGTCCCGCAGAGCGAGGTCCAGGTGGGCGTCCACGAGGGCGAAGCCGTTGCGCTCCCAGAGCGGCCGGGTGGTGGCGTCGGCGGAGAGCAGTTCCCAGGGGGAGGTATAGGCGGCCTGGGTGTTCCACCACACCGGGTCGTAGTGGAAGTGGGAGACCAGGTGCATCGTCCAGCCGGGCTCCGCGACCTCCAGGACGGCCGGCTCCTCACTGGTCGATGCCCGTACGGTCAAGGGAACTCGGTCCCCCGGCGAGGCGGCGGTGATCTCCAGGGGAACGTCGACCGGCCCCGTGCCGGTCGCCTCGCCTCGGACGCCCGCTCCGCTGACGGTGATCCGGGCGGCCGGGCCCTCGAGAGTCACCCGCAGCACCTGGCGCGGGGCGTCCTCGGGGCCGACGAAGAGGTCGGTGCTCTCGACGGCGGTGATGGTGGTGACCGGCACGGGGATTGGTCCTTTCCTCGGAGTGCCGCCGGGGCCGGGGCCGAGGCCTACTGGCCCCAGGCCTCGAACTCGTAGATGCGGGCGGCCGGATCGCTCGCCTGGGTGGGCCGGGTGACGACCAGCCGGACGTAGCGGGCGGTTGTGCTCACCGGATGGGTGGTGGTGGCCGCGGTGTTGCCGGTCACGCCGGCGACCGTCGTCCAGGGGTCGGTGGACCTGGAGCGGACCTGGATGGAGAAGTCACGGGTGTTGTAGGAGGCGCTCTCGCCACCCGCCTGGGCGTGCTTGACCACGAACCTGTCCAGCTTCTTCGCCGAACCGAGGTCCACCTCCAGCCACTTGGCGGAGGTGAGGGTGCACCACTTGTCGCTGGTTCCGCCGCTGACGCTGCCGTTGACGGCCTTGGCCGGGCCTTCGCCGGCGTTGCACTGGCCGGAGGCGGTGGCCGGGCGGTTCAGCGCCAGATTGGTGGAAGCAGGGGACGTACCACCCCAACCCACGACCGTGGAAGCGACGTTGGAGTGGCCGTAGGTGGTGGACACCGCCTCGACGTCCAGCGTCGTACTGGTCTCCCCGCCCGCCCGGTCGAGCCGTCCGACGAAGTAGGCGTCGTTGGGCGTGGCCCCCAGGAAGGTGCGGCTGCCGTCCGCGTTGCGCCGGTACACCTCGTAGTGGTGGACGTTGCCGCCGGGCGCGGCCGTCCAGGAGAGCCGCAGCGACTGGCCGGCGCCCGCGGTCACGTCGCTCGCGCCGAGGACGGTCAGTCCGCCCGGTGCCGCCGGTTTCTCCACCGAGCCGTCGTGGAGTGCGACTTGGCCGACGCGCAGGTCGTAGGCCGGGTCCGGGTCCGAGGTGCCGTCCACCTGCAGCGCGAGCTGGGAGATGGTCCGGCCCGCGTACCGGGAGAGGTCGAGGGTGTGCCGCTCCCAGCCCGTCCCGGCGTTGTCCCCGACGTCCACGGTGGTGAAGCTGCCCGGGGTGTCGGTGAAGGAAACCGCCGCCTTCAGCCTGGTCGGGCCGGCGGCCGGGGTCTTGACCACCAGGTCGAGCCTGGTGTTCGCGGCGACCGGCAGGCTGGTCTGGTAGAGCCGCACGGTGTTGGTGGAGTCCAGGGTGCCGCTCAGCCGCAGTGCGGAGCCTCCCTGGTAGGAGTCGGTGAAGTCGATCGACGGACTGAGCTTGCTGCCGGTGGAGTCGACCACCCATCGGTAGGTCGGCGGGACGTCCTGCAGCGAGAGGTTGTTCCAGCCGCCGGTGGCGACCCGGGTGCCGGCCGCGTTGTAGAAGTCGCCCTGGCCGGTGTCGAAGTTGGTGACGAAGGGCTTGGCGGTGATCGGCGAGGACTCGGCGACGTAGCCCGCCAGACCCGGCCAGCTGCTGGAGAGGTCGGTGTCGGACGGGTCGTTGTCGGCGCCGACCCAGTAGCGCGCGTCCTTGGCGTAGAAGTCGGCGCGGTCGGTGGCGGACTTCCAGGTCCACTCCGGGCGGTAGAGGCCGAGCGAGGTGGTGTGCGGCCGACCGGCCGGGAAGAGGGTGTTCCAGTCGACGGAGGTGTTGTAGCCGTTCGCCTCGGTGTCGATGCCGGAGTACAGGTCGTACTCGCTGCGGCCGAGTTGACGGGCCAGGGCGCGGGAGGAGTCCAGACCGGGGGCCGTCCAGCCGAAGTTGAGGAACATCGAGTCCGAGGTGCGCTTCGGACCGTCCTGGAGGAAGGGCGAGTTGGCGGAGGTGAGGGCGTCCTGCCAGTCGACGGCGCCCGAGGTGGTCATCGCGTCGTACCACATGAACTCGGTGCCGCTCTTCGCCCTGGTGTACTGCATCAGGTTCCGCACCTCGGTCGCGAGGCCCGAATCGCCGCCGCCGGTCTCCTGGTTGACGAACCAGCCGTCGAAGCCGTAGTACTGGGCGGCCTGCACCAGCTTGTCGGCGACGGGGTAGTGGTCGCCGGTCTTCTGGACGAAGTCGCGCACCCACTGGAGCCGGCCGCCGTACGCGGCGGGCGGGAAGAAGACGGTGCCGTAGACCTTGACGCCGTTGCGGTGGGCGGCGTCGATCACGGTCGGGTTCGGCGCGAGGATCAGGCCCTCACCGGCGGAGCCACCCCAGAACACCAGCTTGTCGACGTACTGCCAGTAGCCGAAGGCGTAGTAGTTGGGGTCGGCGGAACCCTGGGAGGGGTTGTTGGAGGTGGGGGCGAAGGACACCAGCGAGGCGATCTTCCCTTCGCCCGCCCGGGCGTTGGGGTTGGCGGCCAGGGCCGGGTCGCTGGTGCGCGGCTGGAGCGGGACGCGGGAGCGGTTGAACCGGGCGTCCGGGTCGGTGGCCGGGTCCCAGTTGAGGATGGTGCCGGGGTACCAGTACGAGGCGTAGGGCTGGTTCCCGGGGGCGGCGGCAGCCGGCGGGGCCGCAACCGGAGCGGCAGGAGCGGCATGGGCAGCCGGTACGACGCCCAGCGCGGCCGTCGCGAGCGCGGCGCTGAGCAGCAGGGGGAGGCGTCTGGACATGCGGTGGCTCCGATCGAGCGGAGTGGGTGGGGCCGGACCCACCGGCAGCGGCAGGCCCGGGTGCATGTGGGCGTGGCGGTGCTCATCGAGGGGAATGCGGCAGGAGCGCAGCAGAGTGCAGTGAGCATGACAGCGAGCGGTACGGGGGCCGGACCCCCCTCGGCGCAGCGAGGCTAAACCGGTTCAGAACCCGTGTCAACGAATCGCGCAGCAACCACACCCACCGGTGACGGCGGCGAGGTGGACTCCCGTACGGTCAGCCGGGGCGTGGGCATCTGCAGGTCCCGCCCGGGCCCGGCTCCTTCCACCGCCTCCAGCAGGCTGCGCGCGACCTGCTCGCCGAGCGCGAAGGTGTCCCGGCTGAGCGCGGTCAGCGGCGGGTGGACGATCCGGGCGAGCACCGAGTCGTCGAAGGAGACGATGGACAGCTCCCCGGGCACCGCGACGCCCATCTCCCCCGCCACGCCGAGCCCGGCGACGGCCATCACGTCGCTGTCGTAGACGATCGCGGTGGGCCGCCCGGCCCTGGAGAGCAGCGTACGGGTGGCCGCCGCGCCCTCGGCGTCGCTGAAGTCGGTGGGCACCGACACCGCCTCCTCCAGCCCGAGCCGGCGCGAGGCGTCGCGCAGCGCACGGATCCGCCGCTGGGTGTGCTGGAAGTGCGGCAGCCCGGCGAGGTGGGCGATCCGGCGGTGCCCGATGGCGGCCAGGTAGTCGACGATGGAGAGCATCGCCTCCCGGTCGTCGGCCCAGATCCGCAGCTGGTTGCCGCCCTTGCCGGGGCCGCCGAGGACGACGGCGGGCAGCCCGAGTTCGTCCAGCACCGGCAGTCGCGGGTCCCTGACCTGCAGGTCCACCACGACGAAGCCGTCGACCCGGTGCTCGGAGGCCCAGCGCCGGTAGACCTCGATCTCGGCGGCGGTGTCCTCGACGACCATCAGGTGCAGCGCCACCGAGCTGGCCGAGAGCACCGCCTGCAGCCCGGAGAGCAGGTGGCTGAAGAACGGCTCGACGCCGATGGTGCGGGCGGGGCGGGCGATCACCAGGCCGACGGCGTCGGACCGGGCTCCGCCGAGGGCGCGAGCGGCGTGGTGGGGCCGCCAGTTCATCTCCTCGGCGACCCGCAGGATCCGCTCCCTGGTCGCCTCGCTGACGCCCGGTCGGCCGTTGAGCGCGAAGGAGACCGCGCCCTTGGAGACCCCGGCCCGGCGCGCGATGTCGGCGATCGTCGGTCTGCCCACGGAATCCGACTCCTTCTCTTGACAGCCAAGTTTAGGCCGGAGCATAGTCCCTGCCAGAGCTAGACCGGTTTAGTACGTCGTTTCCGAAACACGACCCGACCGAAGAACCCACCCACCCCCGAGCTCGGCGCGATCCCCCACCCACCCGCAGGACCGGGAGACCCTCATGCGAAGAATCTGGGCGGCACTGACGACGACGGCCCTCACCGCCGCGGCCCTCACCGGCTGCGGACTCGGCTCCGGAGACAGCAAGAACAGCGACAGCGTGGCGAGTGCGGCCGCCACCGGCGAGGTCAAGGGCAAGGTCTCGATCCAGACCTGGGCGCTCAAACCGAAGTTCACCGACTACATGCAGGGCGTGATCGACGGCTTCAAGAAGAAGTACCCCGGCGTCGAGGTCGACTGGCTGGACCAGCCCGGCGAGGGCTACTCCGACAAGGTGCTCAGCCAGGCCGCCTCCGGCACCCTGCCCGACGTGGTCAACCTCCCGCCGGACTTCGCCTTCCCGCTCGCCAAGAAGGACGTCCTGCTGGACGTCGCCAAGGCCGACCCCAAGCTCGCCGACGAGTACGTGGCCGGCGGCGTGGAGGCCTACCGCTACAGCGGCTACCAGGGCACCTTCGGCTACCCCTGGTACCTCAACACCGATGTGGACTACTGGAATTCCGACCTCCTCAGGAAGGACGGCCTGGACCCGAAGAAGCCCCCGACCAGCCTCGACGAACTCATCGCCCAGGCCCGGGTGATGAAGGAGAAGTCCGGCGGCCAGGACTACCTGATGAGCCGCAAGCCCGGCCTCGGCGACCTGTACAACATCGGCGTGAAGATCATGGCCGACGACGGCAAGTCCTTCACCTTCAACACACCCGAGGCCGCCGCCTTGCTCGACAGGTACCGCGACGCCTTCAAGGAGGGCCTGATGCCGAACGGGGTGCTCACCGACACCTACGCCGGCAACTCCAAGCTCTTCAGCGCCGGCACCGTGGCCTGGACCACCGGCGGGGGCAACTACATCACCAGCCTCGCCACCGACAATCCCACCCTCGCGCCGAAGGTCGTCGCCTCCCCCGCGATGGGCACCCCGCCGCTGTACGTCCAGGGCCTGTCCATCCCCAAGAGCACCAAGAACCCGGCCGCCGCGGTCGCCCTCGCCCACTGGGTCACCAGCCCCGAGAACCAGGCCGCCTTCGCCCACCTGACCAGCGTCTTCCCGTCCACCAAGGCTTCCGCGAACGACCCGTTCTTCAGCAGGAGCGACGGCACCAACGCGGGCGACGCCAAGGTGATCGCCTTCGACTCGCTCGCCAAGGCCAAGCTGATCCAGCCGGTCGAGGTGGACGACGCCATGGGCACCGTCGTCAAGCAGCAGTTCGCCCTCGCCATCAGCGGCCGGAGCAGTTCCAAGCAGGCCCTGGACACGGCCGTCGCGCAGTGCGACAAGCTCCTCAAGGGCTGACCCCACCACTCCCGGAGCCCCTACCGGCGAAGCGGCGGGCCTCCCCGCACCCGCCGCTCCCGGGGAACGACCCGAACCCCGGGTCCCAGGCCCGTACCGTTCCCGGCCCGGACCGTTCCCGCCCCGTACCGCCCGAGGCCCCCACGCGGTCCGCACCTCCCCGGCCACCGGAAGGCCCCGCCCCAGGAAGGCGACAGCATGACCCACCGGCGTTGGTTCACCCCCTGGCTGCTCGCCGGGCCCTCGATACTCTGGCTGGCCGTCTTCAACCTCTGGCCGGCCGTCAACACGGTGATCCTCTCCTTCACCAACGCCAAGCCCATCGGCGGCGGCCGGTTCACCGGCCTGGAGAACTACGGCCGCCTGCTCGACGACGCCCAGCTCGCCGACGCCCTGCTCAACAGCATCGTCTTCATGCTGGTCTGCCTCCCCCTCCTCACCGTCCTCCCCCTGCTGCTCGCCCTGCTCGTCCAGCGCCGCATCCCCGGCATCACCTTCTTCCGCACCGCCTTCTACACCCCGGTGATCGCCTCCGCCGTCGTGGTGGCGCTGATCTGGGGCTGGGTGCTGGACGACCGGGGGCTGGTCAACGGCCTGCTCGGGCAGAACGGCCTCAGCCGCTCCCCGGTCCCCTTCCTCACCGACCGCTGGCTACTGCTGTTCAGCGCGATCGCCCTGACCGTCTGGAAGGGCCTGGGCTACTACATGGTCATCTACCTGTCCGCCCTCGCCAACGTCCCGCGCGAACTGCACGAGGCGGCGGCCGTGGACGGCGCGGGCCCGCTGAGCCGCTTCCGGCACGTCACCCTCCCGGGGGTGCGCCCGACCATGGTGCTGATCTCCGCCCTCATCTCGGTGAGTTCGCTGCGCGTCTTCTCCGAGCTCTACGTGCTCTCCAACGGCCTGGGCGGCCCCGGCGGTCGCGACATGTCGGTGGTGATGCTGATCCAGATGTACAGCCGCGGCTTCAACGGCCACCTGGGCTACGCCTCCGCGCTCAGCCTGCTGCTGTTCGTCGTCACCCTCGGCCCGATGCTGTTCCTGCTGCGGCTGAACCGGAAGGCGGCCTGACCCGTGACCACCGCCCGCGAACCCGGAACCACCGCCGGTACCGAGCGCGCTCGCACCGAGCCCGCTCGCACGAAGCCCGCTCGCACGAAGCCCGCTCGCACAAGACCCGATCGCACCAAACCGGCACGCGGCTTCAACACCCCCTCCCCCGCCCGGACCGCGGCCCGCTACCTGCTGCTCGTCCTCGTCCTGCTCCTGGTGATCGGCCCCTTCCTGTGGCAGCTGTCCACCTCCCTCAAGGGCGCCACCGAGGACGTCTACTCCCGCACCCCGAGCTTCCTGCCCGACCATCCCACCATCGGCAACTACGGTCAGGTCGCCGACGCCATCCCGGTGTGGACCTACGCCCTCAACTCGGTGATCGTCGCCGCCGTCTGCATCACCGGCAACGTGGTCGGCTGCACCCTGGCCGGCTTCGCCCTGGCCCGGCTGCGCTTCCGCGGCGCCAAGCTTGTCCTCGGCCTGTTCCTGGCCACCCTGGTGCTGCCCGGCGAGGTCACCATCGTCTCCCAGTACGTGCTGGTGCGCGGCCTCGGCCTGGCCGACAACCTGCTCGGTGTCGCCCTGCCCGGGGCGATCGCCATGCTCAACGTGCTGCTGATGCGCACCGCCTTCGCTGCCGTGCCCCCCGAGTTGGACCAGGCCGCGCTGGTCGACGGCGCCGGCGTCTGGCAGCGGCTGTGGCACATCGGCCTGCCGAACGTGCGCGGCATGCTCAGCGTGATCGTCATCTTCACCTTCATCGGCGCCTGGGACGACTTCCTCTGGCCGCTGATCGTGCTCAACGACCCGCAGAAGTACACCCTCACCGTCGGGCTCCAGTACCTCGACGGCACCTTCTCCGCCAACCCCCGGCTGATCGCGGCCGGCACCATGATCGCCTTCCTGCCGATCGTCGTGGTGTTCGCCCTCTGCCAGCGCTTCTTCTTCAAGGGCGTCGAGGAGGGAGCCGTCAAGGGATGAGCCCACCTCCCCTACGCCACCGCCCAGTTGAGGAAGCCCCCGTGACCACCACTCCGCAGGCTCCGCGTTTCGGCGTCAACTACACCCCCAGCGCCGGCTGGTTCCACCACTGGCTCGACTTCGACCTCGACGCCGTGCGCGCCGACTTCGACTCCATCGCCGCCCTCGGCCTGGACCACGTCCGGGTCTTCCCGCTCTGGCCGCTGTTCCAGCCCAACCGCACGCTGATCCGCCCGCGCGCCGTCGAACAGCTGACGGCCCTGGTGGACGCGGCCGGCGAACGCGGCCTGGACGTCGCGGTGGACGGCCTCCAGGGCCACCTGTCCAGCTTCGACTTCCTGCCGTCCTGGACGCGGACCTGGCACCGCCGCAACATCTTCACCGACCCCGAGGTCCTCGACGGCCAGGCCGCCTACCTGCGCACCCTCGCCGGGGCGCTGCGCGAGCGGCCGAACTTCCTCGGGATGACGCTCGGCAACGAGATCAACCAGTTCTCCGGCGGCCCGCACCCCGACCCGGACGAGGTCACCCCCGCCGAGGCCGAGGCCTGGCTGCGCCGGATGCTCGCCGCCTGCGAGCGGGGCGCGCCCGGACGGCTGCACCTGCACGCCTCGTACGACGCGGCCTGGTACCTGGACGGGCACCCGTTCACGCCCTGGCACTCGGCCCGCCTGGGCGCCGCCACCGCCGTGCACTCCTGGGTGTTCAACGGCACCGCCCAGCGCTACGGCCCCCACTCCACCGCCACCGCCCAGCACGCCGCGTACCTGGTCGAGCTGTCCAAGGCATGGGCCGACGACCCGGGCCGCCCGGTCTGGCTGCAGGAGGTCGGCGCGCCCGCGCCGCATATCACCGCCGAGGACGCGGCCCGGTTCACCGGCGCCACCGTCGACGCCGTACTGGACTGCCCGGACCTCTGGGGCGTCACCTGGTGGTGCTCCCACGACGTGGACCGCTCGCTCGCCGACTTCCCCGAACTGGAGTACAGCCTCGGCCTGTTGACCACCGAGCGGGCGGTCAAGCCGGCCGGCGCCCGGCTCGCCGGAGCCGTCGCCGAGGCCCGCCGCGACTGGCAGCCGCCCCAGCCGCGCAGCACCGCCGTGGTGGTCGCCACCGGGGACGAGGTCACCTCGCCCCGCCGGGCGGCCTGCGGCCCCGGCGGCCCGGTGTACGAGGCCTTCATGCACCTCGCCGAGGCCGGCGCCCGGCCGACCACCGTGCTCGCCGAACGCGCCGGGGACCGGGCGCACCTGGCCGCGCGCGGCATCACCGAGGTGGTCCGCCCCTCCGACGTACGTTCTCTCTAGTCAGCGTTGTCCCTCGCCACGCAACGGAGCCTGCCGACATGCACGATGACCGCACCCTCGTCGAGTCCCGCCTCAAGCGCGTCCTGGAGGAGCGCATCCTCCCGGCGGTCTACCCCGAGTCCGTCCCGCTGGAGGTCGGCATCTGGACCGCCCCCGGCGAGCCCGTCCCGGTCGCCGAGGGCCTGGCCGCCCCGCGGACCCCGATCGCGGTGGGCGACGCCTGGGGAGCGCCCTGGGGCACCAGCTGGCTGACCGTCTCCGGCACCGTGCCCGAGGCATGGGCGGGCCGGACGGTCGAGGCGCTGATCGACCTCGGCTTCGACGCCAACATGCCCGGCTTCCAGTGCGAGGGCCTGGTCTACCGCCCGGACGGGAGCCCGGTGAAGGGGCTCAATCCGCGCAACCAGTGGGTGCGGATCGCCGCCCCGGCGGCAGGCGGCGAGCAGGTGCTGCTGCACGTCGAGGCCGCCGCCAACCCCGTCATCCTGGACTACCACCCCTTCCTGCCAACCGAGTTGGGCGACCGGGAGACGGCCGGGAGCCGGCCCCGGTACAGCCTGGCCCGGATGGACCTCGCGGTCTTCGACGACACGGTCTGGCAGCTGGCGCTCGACCTGGAGGTGCTCGGCGAGCTGATGGCCGAACTGCCGGTGGACGGCGCCCGCCGCTGGGAGGTGCTGCGCGCGGTGGAACGGGCCCTGGACGCGATCGACCTCCAGGACGTCAACGGCACGGCGGCGGCCGCCCGTTCCGAGCTCACGGCAGTGCTGGCCGCGCCCGCCGTGCCGTCCGCGCACCGGATCAGCGCGATCGGCCACGCCCACATCGACTCGGCCTGGCTGTGGCCGCTGCGCGAGACGGTGCGCAAGGTGGCCCGCACCACCGCCAACATGACCGCGCTGCTGGAGGACGAGCCGGACTTCCTCTACACCATGTCCCAGGCGCAGCAGTACGCCTGGATCAAGGAGCACCGCCCCGAGGTGTACGCGCGGGTCCGCAAGGCGGTGGCCGAGGGCCGGTTCGTACCGGCCGGCGGAATGTGGGTCGAGTCCGACACCAACATGCCGGGTTCGGAGGCGATGGCCCGTCAGTTCGTGCACGGCAAGCGGTTCTTCCTGGAGGAGTTCGGGATCGAGAACCACGAGGCCTGGCTGCCGGACACCTTCGGCTTCACCGGCGGCCTGCCGCAGATCATCCGCAACGCGGGCTCCAAGTGGCTGCTGACCCAGAAGATCTCGTGGAGCCAGGTGAACAAGTTCCCGCACCACACCTTCCTCTGGGAGGGCATCGACGGGACCCGCATCTTCACCCACTTCCCGCCCGTGGACACCTACAACTGCTCCATGAAGGGCAGCGAAATCGCCCACGCCGCAAGGAACTTCAAGGACAAGGGGGTGGCCCGGCACTCTCTCGCGCCGACCGGCTGGGGTGACGGCGGCGGCGGGACGACCCGTGAGATGGTCGCCAAGGCCGCCCGGCTGCGCGACCTGGAGGGTTCGGCCACCGTCCGCTGGGAGAAGCCCGCCGAGTTCTTCGCGAAGGCCGAGGCCGAGTACCCGGACCCGCCGGTCTGGGTCGGCGAGCTCTACCTCGAACTCCACCGGGCCACCCAGACCAGCCAGGCGAGGACCAAGCAGGGCAACCGGCGCAGCGAGAACCTGCTGCGCGAGGCCGAACTCTGGTGCTCCACCGCCGCGTTGCGCACCGGCGCGGCGTACCCCTACGAGCAGCTGGACCGGATCTGGAAGACCGTGCTGCTGCACCAGTTCCACGACATCCTGCCCGGCTCCTCGATCGCCTGGGTGCACCGCGAGGCGGAGGCCACGTACGCGGCGCTGGCGGAGGAGCTGGAGGGGCTGATCGGCGCCGCCCAGCAGGCGCTGGCCGGGGCGCCCGGGGGCGGGCGCGAGCTGGTGTTCAACGCGGCGCCGCACACCCGCTCGGCCGTCCCGGCGGGCGGGGCGGCCGTGGTGGCCCCCGCGGCGGCGGACTGCACGGTGGCCGAGCGGCCCGAGGGCGGCTTCACCCTGGGCAACGGCCTGCTGGAGGTCACCGTCGACGCGGACGGCCTGATCAGCTCGGTGGTCGAACTGTCCAGCGGCCGGGAGGCCGTCGCCCCGGGCAGCCGCGCCAACCTGCTGCAGCTGCACCCCGACTTCCCCAACATGTGGGACGCCTGGGACGTCGACCGGTTCTACCGCAACACCGTCACCGACCTGACCGGCGTGGACTCCCTCACCGCCGCCGCCTCCGCCGGCAGCGCAGCCGTCCGCGTCGCCCGCTCCTTCGGCTCCTCCACCGTCGTCCAGACCCTCACCCTGCGGGCCGGCGAGCAGCGCCTCGACATCGACACCGAGGTCGACTGGCACGAGACCGAGAAGTTCCTCAAGGCCGCGTTCCCGCTGGACGTCCACACCGAGCGCTACGCCGCCGAGACCCAGTTCGGCCACCTCCACCGGCCCACCCACACCAACACCAGCTGGGACGCCGCCAAGTTCGAGGCCTGCAACCACCGCTTCGTCCACCTGGAGGAGCCCGGCTGGGGCGTGGCGCTGGTGACCGCCTCCACCTACGGCCACGACGTCACCCGCACCGTGCGCCCGGCCGACGGCGGGACCACCACCACGGTCCGCTTCTCGCTGCTGCGCGCCCCGCGCTTCCCCGACCCGAGGACCGACCAGGGCGCGCACCGCTTCCGGCACGCCCTGGTGCCCGGCGCGGCGATCGGCGACGCCGTCCGCGAGGGCTACCGGATCGGCCTGCCCGAGCGGCGGGTCGCCGGGACCGCCGAGCGCGTCGCGCCGCTGGTCGAACTGGACAACGACGCCCTGGTGGTCAGCGCGGTCAAGCTCGCCGACGACCGCAGCGGCGACCTGGTCGTCCGGGTCTACGAGGCGGGCGGCGGCCGAGCCCGCGGCCGGCTCACCACCTCCTTCCCACTGGCGGGTGCCGTCCCCTGTGACCTGCTGGAGCGGCCCTGGGACGGCACCCGCGGCGAGGTGTCGGTCGAGGACGGCGCGGTGCGGCTGGCCCTGCGCCCGTTCGAGCTGGTCACCCTGCGGCTGAGCGCGGCCCGCTGACCGACGGACCCGGCCCGTCGACCGGCGTACCCGACCCGTCGACCGGCCGGTCCGCCGACCGACGTACGGTAAAGGCGCCCCGGCCCCGCGCGGCCGGGGCGCCGCCCCCTGAGACCCTCCTGGAGCCCGCCATGCCGCTCACCCCCCTGTTCGCCGCGGTCGACATCGGCGGCACCAAGATCGCCGGGGCACTGGTCGACGGCGACGGACGGCTGCGGCACCGGCTCCAACTGCCCACCCCGGCAGCCGAACCCGGCGCGGCCGTGCTCGCCGTCGTGCACAAGGTTCTGGACCAGCTCGCCGGTACGCCCGACTGGTCCGCCGTGACGGCCGTCGGCATCGGCAGCGCCGGCCCGGTCGACCTGGCCGACGGCACCGTCAGTCCGGTCAACATCCCCGGCTGGCGCGGCTTCCCGCTGGTCGCCGAGGTCACCGCGCACCCGGCGGTGGCCGCCCGCGACCTGCCCGTCCGGCTCGCCGGGGACGGCGTGGCGATGGCCGCCGCCGAGCACTGGCAGGGTGCGGCCCGGGGCGCCGACAACGCGCTCTGCCTGGTGGTGTCCACCGGCGTCGGCGCCGGGCTGGTGCTGGACGGGGCCGTCCGGCCCGGCCCGAGCGGCAACGCCGGGCACCTCGGCCACATCACCGTCGACCTGGACGGCGAGCCCTGCCCGTGCGGCTCCCGCGGCTGCCTGGAGGGCCTGGCCAGCGGCACCGCGATCGCCCGCCGGGCACTCGCCGACGGCTGGCGGCCGCCGGGCGGGGACCGCACCGCCCGCGCGGTAGCCGTGGCGGCCGCCGGGGGCGACCCGGTCGCGCTGGCCTCCTTCGACCGGGCCGCCCAGGCGCTGGCCGCCGGGATCGCCGCGACGGCCGCCCTGGTCGACCTCCACCGGGTGGTGGTCGGCGGCGGCGTCGCCGCCGCCGGGGAGGTGCTGTTCGCCCCGCTCGCCCGCCATCTGGACCGCTACGCCGCCCTCTCGTACGTCCGCGGGCTGGACGTGCGCCGCGCCGAACTCGGCACCGACGCCGGGCTGATCGGCGCGGCCGCGCTCTGCCGCTGAGCCCTGCCGGTCCCGGGCCGTACGGGCCGCGGGGCGACTTGGCGGGCCGCCGCGGCGCCGCACGGCAGCTGCCGGCCGCCGGCCCGGAGGCGGACCGACCGGCAGGCTCCTGCACCGAGTTGACCGTGCCCCGCGAGGGCGGGCGGGTCCGGCAGCGGCGTCCGCCCGGCTCAGGCCGGCAGCGGGTGCCCGAACAGCAGGTCGTAGCCGTCGGGCAGTTGCTCGATCACCTGGTCGATCAGCTCCCCCGGGACGAGGTCGGCCACGGTGCTGAGCACCGCCCCGATGTCCCACTGCGCCGTCGCCGGCGTCGCCCCGTCGATCCAGCCGACCACCGCCTCCACGAAGCGCTCGGCGGTCAGTGGCTCGGCGGCCGGCTGGGCGTCCCGGAGCAGCGAGGCGTACGTCCCGGGCAGCGCGTCGGCCAGGGCCAGCCGCTCCGCGCCCACCAGGTGCTCGCCCAGCAGGCCGAGCACGACCCGGGCGGCGTGGTCCGCCTCCGCCTCGCCCCGGTACTCACCGCGCTCCACGACGCGGGCGAGGAAGTCCTCCCAGGAGATGGTCATCGTGTTCTCCTTCCGGTCGGCGGGACCGGACCGGGCAGCGGCGGTCGATGGTCGGTGGGGCCTGCCGCGTCGCAGCCCGTGACCGCCGGGGGACGTACCGGTTCCCGTGCTGCTCAGCGTACTGCGGTCCGGCCGGGCCGGGACCACTGCCCGGGCCTGGGCCTGGACCGGGACCGGTCGGCTGGGCCCGGGCCTGGACCGGGACCGGTCGGGCGGATCGACGCCGTTGTCGACCACACCGCCGGCCCGCACCGTCACCGGCGCGGGAACCCCCAGGTCAGCCCACCGAGGCGCGCACTCTTCTGCGCGAGCCGCGCGACGCACCCACCCCCGCACCGGACCGAGCCGCCGTCCGCTGGGCCGGCGCCATCGGCTGCGCGACGGCGACCACGGTGTCGCGACGCGTCGGGTCCGGCACCCGGCCGACGGCCGGGTCCGACATAAACGCCGACAGAAAGCGCCGCTCGCTCTGGCTGAGTTTGCGCGAGCGACCGGATTCCCGGTCCCGCGCGACCACCACGGTCCGCGCCCGCATAAAGGTGAGCGGCTCGCGGCAGACATTCACCTCGACATGGGCGGAACTCCGCCCGATGCGTTCCACGGTCAACCGTACCGACAATGGCTCGGGGCGGTGGTGCAGCTGTTCCAGATAATCGATCTCGTGCCGGGCGATAATGAACCCGGAGGGGAACAGGGATTCCCGCACGGCGGTCGCGTGGTGGCAGAACAGGTCGTAAATCCCCTCCTGGACGTAGCCGACCAGCCGGGCGTTGTTGATGTGCCCGTTCTCGTCGACGTCGCTCCACCGGGTGGGGCACGACAGCACGTGCACGCCCGGGTACAGCGCGCTCACTGCTGCGTCAGCCCGGCGCCGGCCCCGGCGGGGAGCAGTGCCCGCTGCAACCTGGCGTAGTAGCCGGAGTGTTCGGCCGCCATCCGGGCGGCCGTCCAACCCTCCTCGGCGGCTTCGGCGGCCGCCTGGACGACCAGGCTGTCGAGCGCCACGTCGACCGACCGGCAGAGTTCGGCGACCGCGGCCAGACGTTCGGTGACATCGGCCGCACCGGCCGCGTTTCGGGCCGGAAAGGCCGCCAACGATTCGACTGCGAGCTGCAGGTCGTCGACGACGTCCGACCGGATCTCCTCCGGTGAGTTCCGCATTCTTTTCTCCAGGACCAATTCGGGCCGTTACGGCCCGGTAACTGACGTTCGAATACACCGCGATCGGTGCCGGCCCCCCGACGCCATCGACGCTATCCCAGTCGACGCGGGTCCGCAGAAGGTTTTCGGACGGTGACGGGAAACTGACTTCCATCGGAGTAGTTTGCGGGAGTACACAATATGCCCCGTCAGCCGAACGCGGTAAGCAGAACGGGTGGTATCGCCGACCCGCCGAGCAAGATCGACTACTGCCCGTCACAAATCTGCTAACGGGCTCCCCACCACCGCGCCTTGTACAGGAGGGTGCCGCGCAGGATCCGCACTCCCTCCGGCCGGTGCAGCCGGATCACCGAGGTGCACCAGTCGCACGGCGCCTTGTGGTCGGGCGCCACGGTGAGCAGCCGGCCGGTGCCGGGCTCGTCGCCGATGCTCTTGACGTCCCGCTCCGCCGCGGGATCGGCCAGACGGACGGGCGTGAAGCGGTCGGCGGCCGGGTCGTACTGCCACAGGCCGCGCAGCGTGCTCAGCCAGAACCGGCCGGGCGCGGCCCGCACCGGCGAGAGGTCGTGGCCGCCCCCGTCCGGCAGCGGGACGGTGCGGACGGCGGTCAGGGTGGGGGCGGCCGGGGTGCCGCCCACCCGCAGCGCGACCAGCGCCCCGCCCCCGAGCGCCCAGAGCAGGCCGGACCGCCCGTCGAGAGCCACCCCGTGCGCACCGGGCAGCCCGAACTCGGTGTACGCCGTGGCGCGCGGCCCCTGCGAGGCCGCGTACACCCGCACCCAGCCGCTGCTCGCCACCACCGCCACATTGCCGTCCGGGAGCAGCTCGATGCTGTGCGGGTTGGCCCTCGGGCCCAGGTCCGCCGCCCAGCGGGTGCGGCCGGTGGCGGTGTCGACCACGGCGGCGAGCCCGCCGCCCGCGGTGGTGAGCAGGTAACGCCGGCCCCGCAGGATCCGGCTCTTCGCCTCGTCCGGATTCGACCAGCTGCGGGCCGGCGAGAGATCGGCGACGTCCGCCGCCCGGTCCGCGGACCAGGACCACACCACCGGCAGCCGGTCGGGCCCCTGGTAGGCCATCAGCTCCCGACCGCCCAGCAGCACGAACACCCGGCGGGAGCTCTGGTCCGCGACCACGACCCGCCACCCCGACGACCCGGCCTGCCACCCCGGCGACCCGGCCTCCGCCCGGCCCGCGGGCGCGCAGAGCAGCAGGGCCAGGCCCAGCGCGGACAGCGTTCTCCTCAGCACATCCCCACGCTGTCGGCTTCCCCGCCGCCCCGCAGCCCGGCTCGGCCGAACGGCGCCCTGGCGTGGGCAGCCGCCCCGTCAGTCCTCCAGGAGCTCCAGCACCCGCGTCCAGCTGTACGCCCCCGGCACGAACTCCGCGATCCGCACCCCCATCCCCCGCAGCCTGGTCAGGCTCTCCCCGTACGCCGGATGCGCGGCCTGGGCCGCGCTGAGGCACGGCTGGACCGCCACCGGAATCCCCCACCCGTACGACTCGCAGAGGATCCCGAGCGCGAGGGTGTCCGAGATCCCCGCGGCCCACTTGTTGATCGTGTTGAAGGTCGCCGGAGCCACCACGAGCGCATCCGGATCCGGCAACGGTCGAGGCTCCCCGGGCTTCCGCCAGGCCGAGCGGATCGGGTACCCCGTCTGCCCCTCGATCGCCGCGACGTCGATGAACCCCATGGCGAGTGGCGTCGCCACCACCCCCACCTCCCACCCCCGCTCCTGCGCCGCCGAGACCAACTCACCCACCCCACCGGCAACCCCGGCCGCACACACCACGACGTACAGCA